>Ga0182027_10001749_pt1 | contig 35789 bp, 37 predicted proteins | sample 712E1DmetaG_FD_121300 | JGI IMG/M metagenome (GOLD analysis project Ga0182027, IMG submission 121300) | Permafrost microbial communities from Stordalen Mire, Sweden - 712E1D metaG (Illumina Assembly) | ecosystem: Environmental > Terrestrial > Soil > Wetlands > Permafrost | place: Sweden...
CATCATAAGCAGCAGGCCTCCGAATGTAGCGGTAAACAGCAGCATCGCGAACTCTGGCCTGCTTATAACTCGAACGTTGCATCGCCGCAAGCATCAACTGAGGGACTTTTTCAACAGACACAGCTGCCGTCACTAATAGCTTCTCTGGTCGACATGAACGGTATGGGCGCCTCCTTGGAAGCTGAAGCAGCGATGGGTGATGCCCATAAAGCTTCCATCGACGTCTTCTTCGGGAAGTGGAACGGCAGATAATGGGCAGCAACCGGTATGGGTCTTGCAAAACTGGGGTGTTGCTCAACTGATCCTGATGGTACGGACCCGATTCCGCGAGTAACGATTTTGCACCCCCTCAATTAACCATCTGGCTAGCCCGGTTCCGCTGCCAGTCACCTTGATCATGGTTCCCATGTTCCAGCTCTCGACCTTCATCTCATAGGTGGCATGCTTGCCTCCTGGCTATCCCGTGCGACAACCCGGGTAGGCGAGAATGGGCAGGCAATCAAACTAAGGTGTTCACCTCCAGTCGTGAAAGCATCTCTTGCCCAAGATCAACAATTTCAACTGTCCATCTCTTGGGTACGCGGTTTTCCCATCAACGATCCTGTAAGCCAATCTTTCTAAACGATGGAACGGGACGAAATTGTTGGGTAGTGTGAACACAGCAATCGATCCGTTGTGCATCAGAAGTCGTCGGGCCAATCCTCGGAGACTCGCCATGAGCTTTTCCTTTGTCTGGTACCCTCGCCGCCTGATCTAATGCGGAATACGTCTAATAGATGTTCCCATGTTTGCTCGCCCACCCTGTTCAATGGCGCTGATCATTTGCGGAACAAGGTGGTTTTTCGAAAACAGTGTCTCCACTTCAACACAGCGCGGCGAACCAAGTACGGTGTTCCTCGTTGCACGTAGGATATTTGCTACGACTCCCTCTACGTCACCGTGGGACGAAACATAGGCACTGGATTGTCCAATGATATCTGTCGCGTGACTCTCGTTGGGCCCGATGTAGAGGAATGGTTTTTTCACGGCGAGCACGTTGTAGATTTTGCATGGGTGGACAATGCCTACATACGTATCCCCCATCACGACAACGTGAAGATCGGCTGTGGTGAACCGGTCGGCACCGATCTGTCGATCCCTGTGACGATGCCAGAGCATGCGCCTGCCCATCAGTCGAGCACGGCCAACATGTCCTCCGGCCCCGATGGGGCGAAGCGATAGCCGAAACCTGCCAAGCGATCGAGACAGCCTTCACGTTCTGTCTTGGTCAGGTGCTTGACTTCCCAATGAATGAGCGCCGGTTTAATGCGATTAAACGGGAATAGAGACAAAAGATAGCCGTCGGCACCCTCGGTGTCGATCTGCAGAAGATCCATTCGGTCGGAGGGCAAATGTGCAAGGACCTCATCGAAGGTAATGCAAGCGACACGTTCTTCCCTGATCATCCCCTGCAGTTCTGGGATCAGCTGCGAATGTTTGACGATCACTTCGCGCTTGAATGACGCCAGTCCGCCGGCCCATGCAGGAGCTTTTTCGGATTCTACTGTGAAGAGCGTTTGCGTTCCGGGTTCAGGCCCCAATGCGGCCTGTAAAATGACGATTCGATCGTTGGAACGATAAAGGTCACGTAACCGCTCGGCAGCTCGTGCCTGCGGCTCGACCAAAACGCCCCGCCAGCCGCACTGGGCGATGTATCTTCGCAGCGGATCCTTGGTGATCCCGTCGAAAGCACCGACTTGAATAAAAGTGAGCTCTGGCTCGCATTCGAACATACGGCGACACACCAGGTCGTCTAATTCAATAGCTCGGCAGAGGGTCGGCTCAAGGAGTTGGCGAGGACAGTATCGGATCCCTTGCACCCGATAGCCAAGCGCCGCAAGACCCGCTTTAATCCAATGTTTCATTTGCTCTCTACCGACTCAACTAACCCGCGACGGGTGCCCTGCGTACGGCACCCAACTTGCGGCATGCCAACTTGACCCTCACTTTTGCACCGAGCAACGAGTGCGAAAAGCTATCTCGACAACCTGCAAAAACCCTTCGGGCGTTTCCTGCCGGAAGCCGCTGATAATAAACCTTTTCGAAAAATGCGAGCAGGTCTGCGCCGATCATGTCCCGCTGACGTACTCTCTTCATGCCGGCCCAATGGACGACAAGGGGCGCCGCCGCGCGCTTTGAGACGCTTTCCACATCCAGCCCATCCATCGCGTGGCCGGGCCAGCGCATGATTTGCCGACGTTCGACGCACAGGCCGTCAATCGCCGCCTTCTGGTTGAGCACGTAGTTCAGGATGCCTTGATCGCCGGGCATGAAGTGTTCCGGATGGCGTAGCGTGCGCGGCATTGTCCACTCCACCCAGGGGGCGAAGTCATCCCGTGTGAGCACACCTCCGGTTCCGAACCATTGCCCGGAGTTGAACACGAATCGAGGTGGTCGGGCGCTCGGATCGATCTTACGCACCTTCTCCCAGTCGTAATAGAGGCGCTTCGTGTCGGCCTCGGACTGCTCTTCATCATCTACAAGGAAGGACGCGGGGAATTCGTTCCATGTCTCCAGAACTTGTCCGGTGAGCACCGTGTCGGAGTCGAGCACGAGAAATTTCTCGCCGGGGGGGGCAAATAGCGCTTCCAACTTTACAAAGCCCCAGCCGTACTCGCCCCTGGGAAGTTCTGCCGTCCCGACGTTCCAATACTGCCGCAACTCGTCCGCCAATCCACGCTGCAAGCGCCCGCTAACAAGTAGCCGAATGGGAATATCCGGGTAAAAATAACGAACGCTGGCGACGCAGATTCGGGTGTATCGAGCGTCGCGCGCGGAAACCGCTATGTAAACGCAATCAATCACCTGACCCTGGACTTGGCAACTTCGCGACAGCCAGAATAGCCCTACCCTTCTTGCTTGCATCCTTCCAAGGCCAGGCTTTCACAATTGAGCAAGCCCTCGGGGTAGCGTTGTTCGTTTCCCAGGTTTTGCAGATCGGAATGATTACTTTCACTCAAGAGCCATCTCGTGACTGAAGTGAATCCCGCAGCACGCATTGCGTCGGCCAACGTCGCTTCGTCGTAAATGAACTGGTGTCCCCACAGACGAAACATTGCATTGATGGCGGACACAGCGTTGGGCGGGTATTCCGCCGGCACAAACGTCTGACAAAACCACGAAAGATATTTTTTCTGATCGGCGGAAAGGTCGCCGCGGTAAAGTCCCACAATGGCGGCTAGATCGGGCGTGATCACACGAATCACGCCTCCTTTCCGCATGACGCGGTGACACTCCCGCAACATGTACGTGCCCTGTGGGTAGGGGACGTGCTCAATCATGTGTTCGGTGTAGACATACTGGAACGTCCCATCCCCAAAGGGGAATCGTTGAGTTGCGTCCATCTGCATAACGGCCGGAATCAGATCGAGGTCTGTGTTTAACCATCCGTCTAAAAGGCGCCAGCCGCCGCCGATGTGCAATTTTGGTGTTGTCGTTATGTGTAGGTAGTCGGTCCGCATGCGTTCGTCGGATCGCAGGATGCTCCGTCGCAGTCGATGCGCACGAATCGCGTAAGGGTGCGCCGGGTTGCCAAGTCCGAGCAAGTGGAGCAGGCGTTGTTTAAGTTGCGCAGCCATTCGAAATCTTGGACGAACTCGCATTCGCCTGTTCTAGTAGCGACGGCTCCTGCCGGAAACGCGACCAGCCCTTCCATTTGTTGACCAGCCGCCAGCAAAGTCCGTCCTCCCTTGCGCCCAGTCGCGCTGCACAAAGCATCAATAGACCCGCAATCTGCAAATGCAGGGGAGCTTGTTGTCGAGCACAGCCCCTGTTCCATACACGCACAGCCCGGCCGAATCGCCTCGACCGCACCCAGGATTCGGCCGCCCCGAATCTAAGTCCCAGAAGTGCTCGCCGCCGGCTCCATGTGAGCAGGCCACTAGTCGCAACCGTATCGAAAAGCTTCGCTTGCACCTTCTCGGCTGCTTCAATATAAGCCGGATCCTTATAATGGCGCACGCTTGTCTTAGTTGCGTCATCCTGCCCTCGGATGTCGTGATCTACATCAGGGAAGCAGACATACCTGGCGCGAGCCGACAGCGCGCGCACATGCAGCTCCAAGTCCTGCATGCTTAGCAACGTCTCGTCGAAGCACCCAATCTCGCTAAGAAACCTGCGGCGCCAGATCGGACCCGAAGTTTGCCACGGGCACTCATGAGTCAAGAAGCGCAATAAATTATCGCCCGGACTCTGCGGATGATACAGGCGCATCAGGTCACCCACTGACTTTACAAAAATACCTGCACGGAAAACGGCGAAGTCCAGGACCGAATTCCGCTGCATGATCTCGACGCGCCGCTCAAGGCATCGCGGACGAAGCAAGTCATCGGAATCGAGGAAGACGATGAGGTCCGCGCGGCATTGGAGGATGCCGATGTTGCGACAGACATTGGCGCCGGATTTGTCTCCAGTCCGCTGGAGATAGCGGATACGTGGATCTGACTTAGCCCGAAACGCGACTTCCTCGGCTGTGCCATCGTCCGAGCCGTCGTCCACGATGATGTGCTCCCAAGCATCGAAGCTTTGCGCTGCTACCGAGTCCATCGTTTCACAAAGAAGCTTCAGCCGGTTCCGAGTAGGGGTAATGACGGAAACAACAGGCAGCCCGGTCATACTTAGGCTGGCTTGCGACAGACAAACACCTCTCGGTAAAGCGCCGTTTTAAGCGCGTACAATATCTGTTCCGCTTCGGGAAGTTGTAGGGTCGAGAGTATCTCGCACTCGAAGCCGCACTCCTCAACACGCCCCTTAAGGTCTAATCCGTAGAGCCGGACGTGATCTTCCTGCAGGAACTTTTCCCGCCGGTCGGCTTCGCTCACGACAGCGGCGTCCTCGTAAGTCGTATCGCCTCGGATCGGTACCTGCAACACGAGCAACCCGCCCGGTGTAAGAACTCGGAAAATCTCCGATAAGGCCTTGCGGTCGTTTGGAACATGCTCAAGCACATGCGAACACCACACCAGAGTCATGCAGCCGTCCGGCAACTCGATTTGTGTGATGTCCATTTGGCGCATGGCTGGATTGTACAAGTCGAAGTTGAGGTACTCGCAGGACAGCGAGACGAGCCACGAGATCATCAGTGGCTCCGGCGCCGCGTGCAGCACTTTCTGATTCGGGGAGATCTTATCTTTGAGCAGAAGGAACACCGCGCGATGACGCTCTAGCGAACCACAGATGGGGCACTGGGCATCCGCGCGATAGGTCATCTTGTTGCCGAAGGGTCCGAAGCGGTATCCAAACCAGCCGCAAAAGGGACATCTGCGCTGTTTGAACGCCAGCGCAAGCAAATGCCGAATGCGCGCCCCCTTATCGCCACTAGCTGTCTTAGTCTGCTGTGCCATGCTTTCTTTAGCGAGCGGGCCTTCGGGAACAATCCAGACAGTTGTCTTGGTGAAAAACTCGGTCCGTGCACATGGACCAGGAAATTCGAGCCGGAACCAATTATTCGGAACCTCACTCATAGCCGCCTGATACCTGGCCCGCTCACTGTTGTCCAGGACCAGCATTCCTCCCGGACTCACCTTGCTTATCGCGTGCCGCAAACAAGCCTCCCGAGCTCGACCATCCACCACCACGAGATCCAATGACCGATCGGCGTGATCGTCAATGCTCCTCACATAGCTTTCGAAAGAGCAGCCCGCCCACCGTTCGCACTTCGATCTGTACCGAAGACGGTCTGCCAAATCCAACGAAACCTGCTTCATTTCCGCTTCGATATGACGCAACCGGCAGTTCACAATACTCAGGCTATCAAGCGACCTTTGGACCTTTTCCGCCCACACAATGTCATGCTCGACCGCGTAAACCTCGCGACACAGGAGTGCAAAGAATACAGTGGAGGCTCCGCTTCCGAATTCAAAAACGCGCCAATACGGCCGCAAAGACCGTCTCAAAAAGCTAACCGCCGGGAAAGTGATCCAAGGGAGGGAGTGTTTGGTTAGCTCCTCCTCCGCCTCAAAAGAGCGCCACCAAGGAACGAAGCTGCACGCCAGTTCGAACCAACTGGGCTTGGGGCCGGACTCGCGTCGGCTAAGCATGGCATGCTCGAAATACCCGCGCGCTCTCCTGCCGGCTTGTTTGATCCTCGATCTGATCTCGCTCATTTAAGGATAGAAACAAGTTCGCGCTGTGGGCCCGCCAAGAACTCAACGAGGTCACGTGAAGCAATTTCAATGTCATATATCTTCTGGAAAGCTCGGAAAGCGTTGCGTCGATACCGCTCGTAATTTTCGCGAATTTCTTTGATCGCGTCCGGTACCTGCTCGTACGAGGTCACCAGAACACAGCATCCTGTCATCTTACGAAGATATTCATAATCCTCGTTGGCAAATGCGATGAATGGAAGCCCGGCTTTCGTGTAGCGCGCGATTTTTTCGGACGAATAGGCTGTGTAGCGAGAATTAGGATCTCTCTCAGGATATAACGCGAGTCCTATGTGGGCCGACGAAATCAACTCATCAAGGTGTTCAAACGCAACGGGTCGCCGAACCACAATTAAGTTTTTCGATACGACCTCGTCAGCGTTAACTGTCCCCCGGCCGCCATGGATAATTAAAACCTCATCTTCTGCCAGCCGCTCCGAGACGTTATGCAATTGTTCTAAAAGGTTCGGAGACCAGAGCCCTCCGAAGAATAGAATCCGCGTGCGAACGTTCTCTTGCAGAATGATGTCATAGAGTCCCCTCGCTTGTGCTTTGCACGCAGGGCCCCGCACCGAAACGGGAAAGTGAATCACCTTCACGCCACGGGCATCTTGCGTCGAATTTTTCAGCAACAAGGCCGCACGGTAGCGGTCTTGGATCAGTAAGGCGTTGAGCCGCGTCAATACTTTGCGTTCAAAATCAACAAAACTTCGCACAGTTGGGCTAGATTGAAATGACGGGTGGCCTTCCTCGATCACTTCGATGCTGTAATCGATGATTTTGTTCAATGCGTTGGGAAAAAGCCGGCAAGCTAGAAAAAGCGAGACGGGATCATAGGCGATGATCGTGTCGAATTGCTCAGCACACAGAAGTGTCCGCGCGGCACGAATCTTAGACTTGGTGATAACCGAGTTTTTCAGGCCAATCCTGCACCTTAAGACCAAAGATTTCAATCTGGCACGAATCGTGCCTGGCTCCAGGCGCTCATCCCGGACCAGTAAACAGCGCACTCCTAGCGCACGGGTCTTTTCGATCAGATCTTGATAGAGCGGCTCTATGTCCTGCGAATAAGTATTCAGAACGGTCACCCTGTGTCCGGCGGCTGTAAGAAGCTCCGCCATCTGGAAAACGTGGAGAAAGAAATCTCTATCGCGCACTAGGAGGATATTTTTAGGCACGGTTGGAGCCGGTTACGGCACGCAATAGAGGGAGTACCTTGTGCGAGCGAACTCCGGACTGCAATTCGAGCATCGTGAGTGCTATGACAGCCTTTGTGGAAGCCAATGGTCGCGCATCAGGCAGGAGACAAGGTAAGTGCCGCCGCCGGACGAGGTGAGATCCCACATCATGTACAAGACGTTTGAGGCGTTCTTTCATGAATCACACCCTTGGCTGACTTGCATAATCTCTTCCAACCATCCGGTAGCCTGTAGTCAAGATAGTCAGGCTTAAGGACCCATTCGAATAGCTTTGGGTCCTTGCATACTTCATTTTGGTGAAATTTCATGCCAGCCGTGTGGGCACGGCCCATAAGGCAGCAAATGTTTTCTGATGTTGGGTTGCGTAAAATCATCTGACGCTCGAGATTCCACTTGGCCGGCCGCAAGAGGTCTTTCCATGACTTCTGGCGCAGGGCAGGCATGAAGCGATCGCGACGGATACGTGTATAGGAATCACAGACACCTTGATAAAACGCTCGCTCTTCGAATGCTTCAGGCGCCAATCGCGAGGCAGGTATTACGTGGGTCACGGCAACACCTGGGTGATAAAGAGCTGCAATTCCCTTTTCCTTGATCTTCATGGTCAAACCAGTTTCCCCATCTCCCTGATAGCGCTGTAGCGACTTGGGAAGGCAATCTGGATGAAAACCACCACACTCATGAAACACTTTCTTTCTAATTGAAAAATTTAGCCCCCACACATAGCACGGATCCATCGGCTTGCTCACGCTTCCCAACTCAATGAGACTCAAAGAACCGCAGGTTCGGCCCCCGTCGAAGTCCCGCCATAGTTTTCCCAACCAGGGCGGCGGATCTACTTCGTAGTGGGGCACTGAAGGCCCTCCGACCAGCCCCACTCTCGGATCACCGAATGCGTCTTCAAGCGCTTCTAGCCAAGTCGGCCCTAGCAGTACATCGTCATCCAAATAGGCCAGAATTTCCCCTCGCGCTTCCTTGGCACCACGATGACGACCTGTCAGCAGGCCAGGCATAGCATCATGAAAGTAGCGCAAAAACATCCGAGGATGCCTTTCCGCAATTTCACGGACGCAATCAGCTGTGTGATCCGTAGAACCATTGTCGACAACCAGAACTTCAACGTCGGTATGCCCGGATACGGTTTGGACAACTGACTGCATGGTTCGCACGAGCGAGCGGTCGCGATTGCGAGTCGGAACAATGAGTGAAATCTGCATCTTCGTCTCGGTCTAGTACGAAGGGAGACCCCCCGGCTCTGCCGGGGAGGCAGTAGAAGTTCGACAAATCCGGGAGTGCGCTTTACCCAAGCGCGCCGCTTCGGCGGTCACCTTGCGGCATGGAGCTTGTGATTTTGACTTTGACCGGTTGCGATCAGGCCCCTTTGAGGGGCCAGCAACCGGAAAAGCCTCCGGCTCTGCCGGAGGATCGTTACTCTGCGCTGCCGAATGCAAACCGGAGCCATTCCGCGGTCCTAAGAGAGGCTACATCGAAGCTGACCCTAGGCTGGTAATTTAGGACGTTCGCCAATCTACGGGTGGGAAGTTCGTATTGGCACAGTTGTAGACTGACGATCTCGGGATCAAGCACCATCGATTGTGCTGGCGGCCTTCTCGCAACCGCCCTCGTCTCGGGCGATTTTAGCCATGAGCGCAATTTGATCGCCAACGAAACAGTACTTGGGCTGCGGACAAGTTCTTTCGCCGCTCGGAAAACGCGACTTTTCCAGATCGTGCGAGCGGCGTAATACACGCTCTCAGAAGCCGGCAAAACTGGCGGGCCATCATCGGCGGCCGAACTTACCGATTGTATTCCTGATGGATCGACTCCAACGGCTGCCGCGAGAGCGGTGTAAAGCTGCCGCCAGGTGACGCGTTCTGCATCTTTGACTATGAAGGTATTACCGGGCGCAGCAGGATGTTTCGCACACAGTACCATTACATCGACTAAATTATCGACAAAAATTGTGTTGCAGATCCCAAGCCCTCCGTCGACGAGATAGGCCTTTCCCGCAAGAATGTCGCTTGCTAGCTGCGCGCTCCAGAAGGTAGACCTTGGACCGAAAACGATGCACGGCCTGAGAATAACGCATTCCACGGTGGCGTCGCTCATCATAGAGCGCAACTTTTCCTCTGCTAACACTTTACTGACATTATAGTCAAACGGCTGAACTTTAAGTAATGGGGAGTCCTCATCGGTGCCTGGGCAGGGGTTATGGCCATGCACCACTGCGCTGCTCAAATAAATCAAGCGCTTAACCCCTGCTTGTCGGCAGGCCGCGTAGGTCGCCTCAATGGAACCCAAAATAGTATTTCTGTTTCCAACGACGCAGTGGAATGCGGCTTCACAGCCTTCTAGCGCATCGGCAAGTCCCCGTACATCAAGTGCATTGGCAATGCGCATGTCGAGATCGAACTTTGAGACCCTTGCCATGCTACGAAAGCTGCGAACGATAGGGCGCGGGACGGCCACTTCGTTGAGCAGAAGATATTCGGTCAATCGATAGCCGATAAAGCCACCTGCTCCCAAGACAGCAAATTTCCTCACGGTCTTACCTCGTCATTGCGGAAGGTTTCTAGCTTCGCTTGCTCGTTCTTAGGCAGCCAAGCTTGCCGTAGAACCTGGCGTTCGCGATAGCAGCGCTCGATGAGACCCACGGCCTTCCTCCCCTCGGTTCCGGGGCATACTAGCCGCTGCTTGCCTTGGATAGCCGCAAGGACATTTGAAAGCTGCCGCTCGAAGCAGCGCATCATTGTACATCCGCTCCGAACGGACTTGGGTAAGCGATCAAAACCGACCCCAAGGTCATCTTCAATTACTACGTGGTACGCCAAATGGTTTCCGGACCAGCCCCATCGGAAGCTGTCAACAATGTCACAGGTGTACAGAAGCCACCCTCGTTCGAACTCGAAGTAATATTGGTTTGCTAGCGGCCAGTCGCGGCTCATTTGCACGAAGCCTACGACGCCGCTCTGCATTTTCAATTTGAGGATGCAATTCGCCTCGACCCCGCCACTTGCATCATCGCTATAGACCAATTCTTCAACCGAACCCATCCACCAAAGAAGCAAGTCCATGGTGTGGGCTCCCGCATCTATTAGAACTCCCCCGCCTGCAGCCTCCCGTGAAAAGAAAGAGGCGGAGGCAGCTGGCCAACTATACACTTCACCTTCCAGGAAGCGGAAGGAAATCAGCTTTCCCAGACGTTCCTCCGCAATCCAATCGCGGATCACATTAACTGCCGGGAAGAAGCGCCGGAAGTGGCCGATCGCAAGCAGTCGAGCCGAAGCGGTTTCGGTAGTTAGCATCGCGTCACACTCTTCAACCGTCCGCGCCATTGGCTTCTCGCATAACACATGCGCGCCGGCTTGAAGTGCTGTGATCGTAGCTCGAGCGTGAAGGTTGTGGGGCAGGGCGACAATTACCAAGCTCCCATCCAGCTCGGTATCAACCTCGGACAGGTGCACGCGCACTGAAGCGTTCGGCAAGATGCGATGCACCTTCTCAATTTGCTTCTCTGAGCGGTCGATCAAGACCATATCGCCTAGCACGCCGTCATCAACAAGGTGCCTTAGGCACGGAGCGTACAAACGTTCCGCAACGGCACCGCAACCGACAAGGATGATCTTCATGCCTTTGTCTGCACTCATTGTCAAATCCGCAACTCGCTTCCTATCCGGCGTCGGCGTTCAAGCTCCTCCCCTTTGCCGCCTTCCGTCCTATCCATTAACACTGTCGCATCAAGGGTCATAGCGACCGATCCGTATCCATCGAGTTCTCTGAAATCCCAACTCCTTCCCGTGGGATTAAAATAGTGCACTTGAAACGTCGCCGCCTCGACAACGTGGTCGTCGTAACCAATGTTTGTCAAAGCAGTTGCAACGTCGACGCTGTAGTTTCCACTCGCCAACATCAAGGGTCTAAACGTTAGCCGGAACTGGTAACAGCCCCGGGACGCTGGTATATCAATCTCATCAAATAAATTCGAAGTATAGAAGTAAACTCGATGACCTAACGAGTTTGAAATGTAAATATCGAAGGACATGCCTTTCACCCCATCCGTTTGGATGGCAACCTCGAGCACCAAAGGGTTGTCGGACGAGTAATTGCAAGTTGGCAGGCCGCCCTCATCCAACACGTCCACGCTTAACACGCGCGTGTACCGTCCTTCTGTCAGACGGGACGAAACGCGTGCTCGCCGGTCGGCAGTTCCTTGGAGGTACGTCTCTAGACAGGCGCGAGTCGGGCCCAGGAATTGGATCGCTCCATCGCGTAGCAATACTGCTCTGTGCGTTAACGCCTCGATCGCGGCCAAATTGTGACTCACAAACAGTACTGTTCGGCCATCCTTTCCACTGACCTCCCTCATCCTCCTCAAACACCGCTTTTGAAATTCGGCGTCTCCGACAGCTAGAACCTCGTCGACTATGAGAATCTCCGGTTCAAGGTGCGCAGCCACGGCGAAGGCAAGCCGGACGTACATCCCAGAGCTATACCGCTTCACGGGCGTATCGAGAAATTTGCCGATCTCGGCAAAGGCAACGATTTCCTCGAACTTGGCTTTCACCTCAGCCTTGGTCATACCAAGGATGGTTCCGTTCAAATAGATATTTTCCCGGCCGGTCAGTTCCGGATGAAAACCGGTGCCAACCTCCAGAAGTGAAGCAACGCGGCCGCGAATTCGTATTTCCCCGCTGGTGGGCTCGGTGACTCGGCTAAGAATCTTAAGTAGAGTGCTCTTCCCTGCTCCATTGCGGCCGATGATCCCGAGCACTTCACCTCGTTGAACCGAGAAGGAGACATCTTTGAGTGCCCAAAATTCGGAGCTTTCGGCGAGCGCGTGCGGTACGCCAACGGCTTTATTCTTCCTACGAAGACGCCGGAAAAACTGCTCCGCCTCATCGCGCAGAGTTCGAGCGTTGAACTGCCCAAGCTTGTAGCGCTTTGAGACGTTTTCGACTTCGATGATGGCCCGGGACATAGGGAAAAAGATGAAAGTTAGGAGGTTGGGATCACTTACACCGTATCCACAAACGTCTTCTCGACTTTATTGAAGACGAATACTCCAGACACCAGCAGAAGCAGCGTCATGGCGACAGAGACCGCAAAGTAAGCAGCGATGACAACGCCTCGGCCGACGAACATGTATTTGATGGTTTCTACCGGCATGGCCATCGGGTTAAGCACAGCAAGCCACCGCCATTTTTCCGAGATCTGCGACAGCGGATAAATCACAGGCGTGGCATACATCCAGACCTGGATGATGAGGGCGGTCAAGAAGGTGAAGTCGCGATATTTGGCGGTCATTGCAGAAAGCCAGAGGCCAACGCCGAGGCTCAACCCAGCGATTTGTACAAGAAGCAGCGGGAGCCAAACGATAGCGCTAGAGAATCCGAAGGTTGCGCCAGAGCTTGTGAAAACTTTGAAATAGGCCCAGACGCACAATAAGGTAGCAAGCTGTAGAGCAAAGGAAAAGCAGTTCGAGATAACGGCAGACAGCGGAACTACCAAGCGGGGGAAATAGACCTTACCGAAGAGACTTGCGTTGGCAACTAGCGTATCGGAACTGCTTTGGAGAGTCTGCGCAAAGTAGTTCCACCCAAGCAGTCCGGCGAGGTAGAAAAGCACCGGCGGGACTCCGTCGGTCGGGATTTTAGCCACTTTGCTGAAAATCACGGTGAATACAAACGTCATGAGCAGCGGCTGCAGAATGAACCACGCTGGCCCAAGGATCGTCTGCTTGTATTTGGCGACGAAGTCGCGATGGACCAGCAGGAACAGCAGGTCGCGGTAGCGCCAGACGTCGGCCAGGTTCAGGTGAAACCATCCGCGCGTCGGGCGGATTACCAATTCGTAATCAGATGCAACGTGGGGCATAGCAGGCTGCGGAAAAATGGACTCCGCGACTTAGATTCTCTCTCCCGTCTCAGCGATTTCGTGATTCGGGAAGGGTTCTGGCTGCATCCGCTGGTGTCCCGCGGATTCGTTTTCGGGCCTGCGAGCACACTGCGATCTCGGCTTACGTTGCTTGCATCGCCAGATTCCTCATACGGACTAAGTTATAGGCCGCGGCCGCGAAGGTGAAGACCCATCCCACCTTCAAGACCCCACGATGCCGAACCTTGCGCAACAGCGCGATCGTCTTCAGCCAGCCGAAGCATTCTTCCACGCGTTTCCTTTTCCTCTGACTGATGGCATAGCCGGCGTGCTGCGTCGTACGAGCATCAATCGCACTCCCGCCGGGCCGTTCCAGATTTTGGGCCACGTGCGGCGTGACCTTTAAGTTTCTGCATTCGGCCACGAAATCCGCCGTGTCATATCCCTTGTCGCCGCCCACGGTTACTTGTTTCTTTCCCGGAATCTGTTCCAGCATCACCAGCGCGGCATCGCGTTCCGCCGTTCCGTTGGCCTCGAACACCTGGGTGTTCACGATCAGCCCGTGGCGGTTCTCCACCAGCAGATTCCCGTTGTAACTCAGCTTCGCTTCCTTGCCCTTGCCTTTGCGGGCCATCTTCGCATCCGGGTCCGTCTTCGATGCGTGCGTCTGATTCGACCGCTTCTCCCCGTGGAAGTCCACCGTCGCATTGCCCGGATCGTCCGGCGGAACCGCGTTCTTCGCATCCTTGCGTTGATAACTCTTCACACTCGCCCACGCTTCCAGCAGCGTTCCATCCACCGTGAAGTGTTCGTCCGAGAGCAGGCTCCGCTCGCGCGCCTGCTGCAGCACGGCTTGGAAGAAGGCTTCGGCAATGTCCCCATCGAGCAGGCGCTCGCGGTTTTTCGTGAACACGGTCACATCCCAGATGGCGTCGTCCATGTTCAAGCCCACGAACCAGCGGAACAGCAGGTTATAGTCGAGCTGTTCCATCAACAGCCGTTCGCTGCGCACCGAGTACAACGCTTGCAGCAGCAGCGCTCGCAACAATTTCTCCGGCGCAATCGACGGCCGCCCGGTTCTGGCGTACAGCTTGTGGAATCGTGGCTGCAGTTCTCTTAATGCCTTATCGGTCGTGGCACGAAGAGGACGCAAGGGATGGTCTTGGGGTACTCGCTGCTCCGGGCTTACGTAGCTGAACACATCCAATTGCTGCTCGTCTTTTCCACGCATACCTTCTTCCTATCAGGTTGTGCTGTGGAAACAAGAGAGTTTCGTGGTACTCCGTCCCCTTCAAAGCGAGTTTTTCCGCATCCTGCTAGGTAAGATCGTTACCGCTGCAGTACATAGGTCATGCCCCAGGTGGATGGCGATGGCGGATGGCCGGTAAGGAATTCCTCGGTCACCACGCGTCGCAGACCGCACTTCTCCGCAAGCAGATCCACCTCGGTGGGGAAAAGATACCGCATAAGATGCTCCTCGCTGAACTGGACACTCTCCCCGGACGAACGATCTTTGCAATTCATCTGGTAGACAACTTTGACGGTGCTGTGGTTGCTATCAAGTTCTGAGCGGGCAGTCCTCTTCACCCGGTAGTGCTCATCGGCAACTTCCTTAACGCGCTCCGACGGTCTCTGCGAGAGGACAGCCGGCCCGTGCCAGACGTCGAACAGAAACAACCCGCCTGGCGCAAGGTGACGACCTGGAACGCCGCCTGCAACGCCTGATTGGTCGTCTGATAGCTCATGACATGAAAAAGCGCAATGACCGCGTCAAAGGTGCGGCCGAGGTTCGCCGTACAGATATCTCCCACTTCGCAACAGAAGGAGCCAGCAGTTTCGGAGGATGGAGGGCAACTGGCGGCTCGCGCTAAGGAAACCATCTCCGCGCTGCGCTCGATGCCGTGGACATCAAAACCCATTGCCGCTAGGAAGCGACCATGGCGGCCGGTGCCCGAGCCTAGTTCCAGAATCGTGCGCGCATGAGGTATCGCATTGCGAATCGTCCGCGCAACGTAATTGGCCTCCGCAGCGTAGTCCTTGTCACGGTAAAGCAGGTCGTAGAAGGCAGAATACTTCTTAAAATTCGACATGGACGCGTTGTTCGTCAAGCTACCGTGTATCGCTAAGCTTATCGTGGCAGCACCTGGGGAATCTTCCCCACAAAGCGTGTTTTGTCTTGGTCACCGGCGTAGGGGCCTTGCTTGACCTCGATCATCTCGAGTTCTTCAAGGACCTCAAATCCGTGGCCGCCTTTGACGAGCAAAATGACGTCTCCGGCCGTCAGTTCTCGGCTTTCCAGGTACTTCTGGCGCTCATCGAAGAAGTCCACGCGCAGACGTCCCCGCTTGATGAAGAGCGTCTCCTGGGTATAGACGACGCTACGCGGAACCGGATTGTGGACATGCGCGTCGATGATCTTGCCCGCGGGATGTTGCATGTATGCGAGTTGCTGGGAGAGGTCATTAGGCGTGAAAAAGCTGATACCGGGCCTTGAGTATTCGTCGCGTACGATGAGGGCGAGCATCTCGCCGTTGTGTGTGATTTGTTCTACTGTCTTAGTCATGAGTAAGCGAAACAATTCTCAACGGTCGGCAGGCCTGCAGCAGTCACTCAAGAGTTGTCGTAGCGCTTCGGCAACTTGCCCGGCCTGGTCGTGGGTCAGGGCGACTCCGCTCGGGATGTAAAACCCACGGCGTGCGATGCGCTCGGCGACCGGGCAGGAAATGCCGCGGAAGAGGCCCATTTTGCGGAATACAGGTTGTTCGTGCATGGGCCAGAAGAACGGCCGGGTACCGATGTTCATTGCTCCCATACGCATCATGGCGTCCTCGGCATCGAAGGGAACGCCGTCCCGCAGCACAACGCCGTACACCCAGTGGATGTTGTCCGCGTAGTCAGTACTAGCCGGTAAGCGTTCCAGATCGGCGACGTCCGCCAGCAACTCGTTATACCACACACCGATCTGGCGTTTCTTTTCTAACGTCTGCGGCAGGCGCTCCAACTGCGCCACTCCGACTGCAGCCTGGAGGTTACTCATACGAAAATTCCAGCCTAGTTCTTCGTGGACGAAGCGGCGCCTTCTTCCGAAGCACAGGTTGCGAAGGTTGCGGCATCTTTCAGCGAGATCATCGTCACTGGTGAGCACCATCCCACCCTCGCCTGTCGTGACATGCTTGTTTGGGTAAAAACTGAATGTCGCAATGTCACCGAACGAGCCGATCATACGAGGTGCGGGGGACTTAATGCTCCTATAAACTTGACCGATCTGTTCGGCGCTGTCCTCGATGATCTTAAGTCCGTGCCGCTGGGCAATATCCATCACGGGATCCATGTCAACTGGCAACCCGTAGATGTGAACCACCATGATCGCTTTGGTCCGCGGCGTGATCCCGGCCTCAATTCGGGTGGGGTCCATGTTCCAGGTGAGCGGCTCGCAATCTACGACGACGGGGGTTGCACCTGCCCGAGTAATGGCCGCCGCGCACGAAATAATGGTGAACGTGGGAAGGATGACTTCATCCCCTGGGCCAATACCCAATGCAGCGACCGCAAGATCGAGCGCCGCTGAGCCATTCGTGACGGCGATTCCGTGGCGCTGTCCGCCAACCGCAGCCATACCGTCCTCAAGCTTGCGCACAAAGGGTCCCTCGGAGGAAATCCATCCGGTTTCGATGCACTCGGCGAGATACTTCAACTCATTACCATTGAGGAGAGGTTCGTTGACGGGGATCATTTTGGCGAAAGCAGCAGAGCAGTGAACGGACAAAATATTCTACGCTTGACGACAGCCCGAGTATACCGTCAAGTTCAAGTAACCTCCATCAACCGATTCAACGCCGTACGGGCGCCCTGCGCAAACTGCTCACGACCGAAAAGGGCGCGCACCTTGCGGGCGAGCGCACTCGGATCAGGCTTGGGCCCGGCGAGGGCGCGGTCGATCGCGTCTGGGAGCTCGGCCTCCGGAACGGCCGTCCCAAGCCGGCCGTCGGCGAGCGCGTCCCTGGCGCCCGCAACGTCGAGGCCAAGCGCAGGCGTGCCACTCGCCATCGCCTCCAGGAAGGCGATCCCGAATCCCTCGCCCGTCGACGGCATGACGAACAGGTCAGCCATGCGGTAGATCTCTATGAGAGTTTGCAGCCCGATGGCACCGAGGAAACGCACACGCTCGCTTACGCCTACATCACGCGCAAGTGCTTCGAGGCGGGCGCGGTCGTCACCGTCCCCGACAACCAAATATTCCACGTCATGGCCTTGCGCGACAATATAGGGGATGGCGGCAATGACTCGGTCTTGGCCTTTGTAACGTTGGCGCGAGTCCATCCGCCCGACGGTCAAGAGCACGCGCTTGTTCTCGAGTGCCAACGCAGCGCGCGTTGTCGAGCCGTCTCCCGGCGTGAACGCTGACTTGACAGTGTTCGGCACGACCAAGGTCATGTCATCGCCTTTGAGTCAAACCACAACTCGACCTGATTCAACCAGGACGAGCTGCGGACGTTGCCGCACAGGTGCGTATGTTGCGGCCACGCCTCCGGGACTCTCGAATTGCCTAACCAAGCTCGGCGCGCGATTGAGTTTTTCGGAGTAATTTATATGCTGATCCATTTACTTGAAGTCATCCCCCGTGGTGTGGAGATCTCCAGCTGGCTTCTTGTATGTTGAATGTGCATACAACATCAAGTTCAAGCGGTCTCCATTAGCCGATTCAATGCGTTACAGACGCCAGTTGCGAACGTCTCAGGACCGAAACGGGCGCGCACCGCCGCGGCCAGCGTGCCCGGATCGCCCTTCGGCTCCACGAGGACGCGCGCGATTGTCGCGGCGAGCTCGGTCTCCGGTGCGGCCCTCCCAAGCTGCTCGTCCGCGAGAGCGTCCTTAGCGCCCGCAACGTTGAGACCAAGCGCGCGCGTGCCGCACGCCATCGCCTCCAGGAAGGCTATTCCAAAACCCTCGCCGGTCGAGGGCATGACGAACAGGTCGGCCATGCGATAAAACTTAATAAGGCTTTGCAGCTCGACCTCGCCAAGAAAGCGCACGCGCTCGGCACCCACCGCCCGAAGGGCAGCCGCTTCCAAGCGGGCTCGGTCGTACCCATCACCGACGACAACATAGGCCACATCGTGACCCTGAGCAACGAGCTGGGGAAGCACGGCGATCACTCGATCATGACCTTTGTAACGATCCTGCGAGTCCAACCGCGCCACAGTCAGCAGCACGCGTTTGCCTTGGAGGCCTAACTCGGCGCGAAGCGCGGAGCCGTCGCCCGGCGTAAAGATATCCCGTACGGTGTTTGACAGAACGAGGACTCGTTCAGGTACGATCGCAGCCCAGTTGAGCACGGCCGAACGCGTATAGCGCGAGACACACAATACGAGATCGGCGGCTTCCACAGCCATGAGCTGAGCACGTGACGGCCGGGGCCAAGCCTCGATCCCGTGAGTCTGGACTATGAGTTTTGCGCCTTTAAGCCGCGCGATCAGCGCTGCGAGCGGCGCCATAAAGACATGTCCGCAGAATACCAGGTCGAATGGCCGGGAAAACGCAGTTCGCAAGGCTGCAAGCGCATAGACGCTCCTGGCGGCGTGCGCCGGCGTTTGTTCGATCTTCTCTGGCAGCAAGAAGAAACCGCGCGCAATCCGCGGAACGACAGTAATCGATGACACCGCTCCACTTTTGGCCAACGCGCCGAGGAAATCGCGATTGTACTGCGCTATGCCGCCACGGCCCCCGAAAGCATCGCCCACAAGGGCAAGCAATCTAGGCAAGCGTTTCATGCGGCGTGCACTTTCGCTGGGTCGTCCGTCAGCCCAATGTGATTTATTACTACACTTGACCAGCGGCGTGAAACTAGCCCTTTGTACTGGGGTAAGCTTGCCGTCGCTCCCCAGAGTTTGGCAGCAGCCATACTCATCCAGGCGCCGGTTGGCACGCTAAAACCTGTCTTTGCGCGGATCAAGGCCGCGGCTGGCAAAGGTGTGGTAGGCGCGTGGGCGAGCGCAGCTTTACCCGCGCCCTCTTTGAGCAATGCGATCGCAGGTGCAAGGGTTGCAAGCAGCGTGAAATCGACCAGCGGCACGCGGATTTCAATGCTGTGCGCCATACCCGCCCAGTCGGCATCCCGCAGAAGCTGATTACGCATGTAGTTCGCCGACTCGAGCACGCAAACCCGTCCGCCGTCGGTCCTTGGATCGGGCATGAGGGTCGCCGCGAGACGATTCAAGGGCTTTAGTCGACGCAGCCCTTCCCTTGCGATCTCTGGGTCCACAAACATAGGCAACTCGTGCGGCAGAAATAAGCCACGGCGTAGAAGATAGGTACCAGCCCAGCTTCCGGAGAGCTCCAGAAGTCCGACGGCCTTTGGTCGTGCGACCGCAAGATTAGGGGCGACCGCCCGGATGAACTTACGGAAAAGAAACCCGAGTCCCGGTACCGCAGCGAACGGTCCGAACCAGCGCCGCCAATGTGGCAAGTCCCTGAAGCTTGCATAACCTCCAAAAAGCTCATCGCCACCAAGACCCGAGAGTGCAACCTTGAGGCCTGCCTCCTTGGCGGCCTTAGCGATGAACCAAGTATTCACCCCGTCAATCGAGGGCTGGTCCATTGCCTCGAGGATTGTGGGTAGGTCCCCGAAGAACTCCTGGGCGTTCAGACGCCGCACGATGTGGCGTGCACCGTAGATCGCGGACACCCGCGCGGCCTCCGGTGCCTCGTCCTCAGGCGTGCCCTTGAACTCGTCGAAGGCGAGTGTGATGGCGCGAATCTCGCGTTGCCCCGCATCTCGCATGACGCCAAGCATCGCTCCCGAGTCGACACCGGCAGAGAGAAAGATACCCACCTCAACGTCGGACAACAAGTGCGCACTCACGCTGTCGAGAACACCAGCGCGCACCCGTTCGGGCAGCTCGGCGGCAGGAGTTGGGTTCGCCGCGCTTTTGGCGAGAACTTCAGCGAGGTTAGCGAAGGGCTTAGGTTCGCGTGGGCCCGCGTTGTCGACCCATTGAGTATGGCCAGCGGGCAAAGCGCGGATATCGCGGTAAAGCGTGAATGGCTCAGGCACGCTGCCGAACAAATGGAAGCCGACAATGCCCGCCGGTTCAGGGTCGCGCGAAATATTTCCGCCCGCAAGTAGCGCCTTAACCTGTGAGGCGAAGCGGAACGTCCAGCCGTCGTTTGCTGTGTAGAGCGGCTTGATGCCGTAGGGATCGCGTGCAAGGAAAAGGCCACGTCGCGTCTGGTCCCAGATGGCAAAAGCAAACATGCCACGGAGCCGATGCACCATCTCGGCGCCGTAATGCGCGTAGAGATGCAGGAGCGCTTCTGTGTCGGAGGTTGTGCGGAAGCGTGCGCCGTCAGTCTCGAGTTCTGCGCGCAACTGAGGATAGTTGTAGATTTCGCCATTGAACACGACGACGAAACGGCCGTCTTCACTGGTCATCGGTTGGGAAGCACGGTCGGAAAGGTCGATGATCGAGAGCCTTCGATGCCCGAGGCCGCAATGCCGGTCCGCGCTCCACCAGGTACCTGACCCATCTGGGCCGCGTGCACGCATCGCGTCACGTGTAGCGAGAAGCTCAGCTTCTTCCGGCGCACTCGACGCCGAATGATATGCAACTATGCCGTTTATGCCGCACATAGACCGTTTACCGATGAAGAAAGCGGGCACACTACAGCGCAGAATCCGGAAGCGCGAAAAAATTCTTTTCGAGTTGCTGAATTCTTCACTTGCTCAATTAGGTCCGGAACGGTCAGACACTCAACGGGATAGCTTTGAAGCTAGCGGAGTGCTTTGCACGAAGGCTTGGAAAATTAGACAAGCTACCGCCCTCTACTACACAATCCCCGCTTTTGGGAAGTACAACAGTACCTCTCATTGGGGCGTGTGTCAATGCTTCACCATTTCGAAAAGCTGGCGGCATTTGCTGTTTGGGGGCAGGCCTTTTGACAAACTATACAGGTTTTTGAGCGCGACGCTTTTCGAGAGGGTGCCCATTTACGGGCGATGGAAGCAATCGACTCCTCGAACGACTTTAGTCGAAAATGGTAATCAGCTGATTGATTTTTATTCGACCTCTGACCGGGCAGTAACGGGCAGTTTCGGGGGATCGATAAGTGTTCTAACTCTCGAACGACTTGGCGTGGCGTTCCCCTATGAACAATGGCGCAACAACGTCCTTTTCAATGACGACCGAAACGGCACGTTGAAGCAAAGTAATGGAAACGACCAGATGGTACTCATCCTTGACCCGCAAGAAAATCCCCTCCGCGCCCATGAGTGGACCAGCCTGCAGCCGGATCCGCTGCCCCGACCTCAAAAAGGGCCACGGCTGAACCGGACGTCCCGACAGCGCAATGGTTCGGATGGAAGCGATTTCATGGTCATCCACTGGCTCCGGCCTATTCCCCGGCCCCACAATTCTTACCATGCCTGGAGTGATTAGAATCGGCAGCCGCTTGTTCGAGTCAAAGTGGCAAAAGACGTATCCGGGAAACAGAGGCACATCGATTTCGGTGATCCGGTCGACTCTCTTGCGCCTCGACCGATAAAAAGGCGAAAAAACAGCGTATCCCTTGCCTCTCAGTCCGCTTTCAACAACCTTTTCATGTCGCGATCGAACGTATAAAGCGTACCAATGGCCTGTACCTCCATCAGGATCACGTCCGAGATTAAGCCCCGCTCCTGCCAGCCCAATATCGTCGGCAAGACAAGCTGTCTCTAAGCCTTCCACACAACCTCCGATACAACCAGGTATAGCCCCACCGCCAGACCAGCACCTCGTCTCATGCCATTCTAAACCGGCCCGGCGAATCATTCTACTTCAGTTGGTACGGCTGAGTTGGGACAAACGGAGGATGGAGTCGGCTCGGCGTCGGACCTCCGGCTTTGGGTGCGTTCCTGGGCTGAACATACCAGAAAGGGCATCACGCGCTGAAGACTCAAGAACCGCTCGATGTTTTCTGCATCCAGGTCCACGCACTCGAGACGATGTCGGCAAGATTGCGTTTGGCGGTCCATCCCAGCACGGTTTGAGCTTTCGCCGGATCGGCCACCAGAACCGGAGGATCGCCCGGCCGCCGTGGTCCGATCTTTCGTCGAACCGGCCGTCCAGTGGCGCTTTCCGCGGCCTGAATGACCTCGAAAACAGAATGTCCCCGGCCCGTTACCAGATTGATGGCCAGCGAGTCGCCGCCTTTTTCCAGATATTGCAACGCTCGCACGTGCGCATCGGCAAGATCGTTCACGTGAATGTAGTCGCGAACGCAGGTGCCGTCCGGAGTCGGGTAGTCGGACCCGTGGATTTGCAACTCGGGTCCGTTCGCGGCGCAGGCGGCCAGCGCCAGTGGAATCAGATGAGTTTCCGGATCGTGGAGCTCACCAATCTCGCCGCTTTCGTCGGCTCCCGCAGCGTTGAAATAGCGCAGACTCACTGAGCGTAGTCCATATGCGCGGCCGTAAGCCTCGAGCGCATTCTCGAAAAAAAGCTTCGAAGCGCCATAGGGATTGACCGGCTCGCGCGGCGTCTGCTCGGAGATCGGAATTTGCCCGGGGATGCCGTACACGGCGCAGGTGGAGGAAAACACGAAGCGGCGGATACCCGCGTCCAGCACTGAGTCCAGCAAGCTGAGCGCTCCGAGGACGTTGTTCTGGAAATATTTGCGCGGGTTCTCGACCGACTCTCCCACGTAGGCGTGGGCGGCAAAGTGCATCGCCGCGTCGACACGCGCCAGCACTGGCCGGAGCCTGGCTTCATCGGCGATATCGCCCTCCAGCAGTTCGAAGCCTTGTGCCAGGCAGCGGGACCCGGTTGAGAGATTGTCGTAGAGCACGACCTCATAGCCGGAACGCCGCAGAGCGCGCGCCGCATGACTGCCGATGTAGCCTGCTCCACCCAACACCAGAATCGCCACCGGGAAACCTCACATAATCCGGAATCTTCTTTTTGACTTCGAAAAGGGCGGCCATTATAAACCGATCTCGCCTGCTCGCGACAGCGTGGAACAATTTTCGTAGTGGCCTACTTTGAATCTTGAGACGGCTGACAAACGTGCCATACTGATGCCATGTCAAAGCAGAAAAAGCAGCAATGATCGCCTGACATAAACGAATTCCCTTACGAACTGCTACAGCATCCCACTGGACGAGCCGAACGACCAATTGTGGAACCTACGAAACAAGAGTTGTCCCGCGTAATGGCATTCCTTGGACGTAAAGGCGGAAAGGCCGGAGGGAAGCGCCGGATGGAGACAATGACACCAGAACAACGACGGCAAGTTGCTATAAAGGCTGCGAAAGCACGATGGCACAAGCCATAATCAGCTTGAATATTTCTTTAAGAAGTTCTGAGAATTGCGGTGTCACCCTTTCGAGTTTCTTCATCAAATAACCTCTCATTTTGTGGATGGTCGCTGTTTGCTGGTCTATTCTTGTCAATAACCAACGGCGCCTCGTTCCCGGAGGCTGCGCCGGCACTAACTATCGAGGGTGTGCAAACATCTTGTAATATACGGTAATATATGTTATCTTCTAGTATTATGAGCAGCACCGAGAAAACCATCAGCTTCCGCGCCGTTGCCACAAAGATCGACACGCTTGATTCGCTGGCCGCCGCGCAGGACCGTTCGCGCAGCTATCTCATCAACGAGGCGATCACCAACTACATCGAGCTGCACGCCTACCAGGACGTGCTGGTTCGCAAGGGCCTCGAAGAGATGCGGAAAGGCCGCGTCGTAAGCCATGCGGAGGTCGTAAAGCGGCTCAAGAGGGCGGGGCGCGCCCGCCAATGATCGAATGGACCGAGCAGGCGACACGGCAACTGGATCAGGCTCATGATTACATCGCGCTCTCTAACAGCGAGGAGGTTGCCGCCCGGATCACGATGCAGATCGTTACCAGCGTTCAACAGCTCGCCACATTCCCCATGTCGGGCAGATCAGGCCGGGTTCCGAGTACTCGTGAGCTGGTCATTTCGAATACGCCCTTTATCGCGGCCTACGCCATCGATCATGAGCGCATCGTGATCCTCGCCGTCTACCACGGTGCACAACAATGGCCGGAGGTCTTCTAAGCACAGAGAACTGCAAGGTTCTGACTGCTCAGTTCATCCGCCCACCGCGCAGCGCAGCCGAACCCGGGATTGCGGTGAGCTTGACGGCCCCCTTCAGGAGCGCCCTGCCTAATGGAATCGTGTCGCCTGTAGTTCGTGCGCGGGTCATGGCGGGCCGATCAACAACAAAAACGCCCCATAACCCGATCGGAATCGTGGGGCGGAAAGGTGAACGGCCCCTCCCCTACGGTGCCGTTCAGCTACAGCGTAAGACCCTTCTGCCACGAGGAGAATGGCACATGCGAGCTAAGTGTTGGGCACAAGCGGGCCAATCAATGCCCTCTCTCGCATTGTGGGCAACTCTCGTATCCGTTGCGTTTGGCGGGAATTATTTCGCGTGCTCTTCCAGCACGGCCGCCATGCGGGTCTGATAACCGCGGCCACCGGCCTTGTACGCCTCGACCGTGCTTTCTTCAAGGCGCAGAGCGATCAGAACCTTGCGCGGTTTTTTCTGCGGGCCGCGCTGGCCGCGTTTGCGTTTCTCCGAATGTGCGGCGAGATCGGGAAAGATTTCGGATGCCGGCCTTGCCTTGGCAAACATGGCGTCGGTCCACTCCGGGTTCTCCTTGTCGATCATCTCGGGATCAGGCTTTTTCTTCATAGCGTTTTACCTCCGTTTTGTGGGCGCGGCGCAGGCTGATAACCCGCACCGTCGCACTGGATTTGGTGAAGACCAGAGCATGAAGGCGGTTCCCGATATAACCGAGTGCGAAAAAGCGGTCTTCGCCGTGGCGGCTGGACGGTACGATCATGGCTGTGGTCCAATCGAATTCAGCGGCGAGCGTGAACGGGAGGCCTCTTTCCCGGATGTTCTTCGCGTTTTTCGCCGGATCGAAGTCAATCTTTATTATTTAATTGTATATACAAATAAATGAACCGTCAACCCTAATCCGAAGGGTTTTCGATCACGAAATGGATTGCACTGCTCAGCACCGCCCGATCTCGCTATCGACGACGTTCCCAATCGCAAAAATTGCAGATTGCCATTGACTTTCGCTTTATGTTCTCCTATGATGACTGCGTGCACAAATGGCTGCCATGCTCAATTCGTATTCAACTGTTGCCCGAGAGCGACTCCAACTCATGCGGGCGTTGTCGCCGGCATTGGTCTTGAGTGGAACAGCGTACCGAGCCCCAAGTTTGTGCAACCTGGTTGCACAGTGACTGGTTTTCTACCTCTCCACAGAGAGATTCGGTTCCGATTTCTCTCAGGGTATCCTCAAGGCTAGCGGCGACCGGCAGCAGCAACCCTGAATCGGTCTTCCGCATACACCCGCAAGGTCGGCTGTTTCCGGCTGGAGGGCGGCTTCGCCGAGACGGTGATGCGGACGTTCTGATCGAGCCGCCCCAAGAACCGGAAAAGCCGTTCGATAGAGAAATCAGTAAGACGGCCTCGCATTTGGAGCGGACACCTTGGGCGGCGAAGAGATCCTCGCTGACTACCCGTATTTAGAGCGCGAAGATGTTCTGCAAGCGCTTCGGTACGCTGCGTGGCTTGGGAACCCCTCATGAACCTGCAATTGCGCGCCATCGAAACCGCGGATCTTGAGCGCAGAATCGCGGAGTTGCAAAACTGAGACACTACCCCACGTACGAAGGGCTATTGATATTCGTCTTTTGTTCGCCTATAATCACTTGTGCAGGAATGCTTTTTATGCTCCTTGTGGCCTTCGGCCTTCGCCAACCAATGCGGCTGCCATGGTCGGCACTGGTTTTTTGGCGGAGCAGGGTGCTGAGGCCCAGGTTTGTGCAACCCGGTTGAACCCGGTTGCACGGGCAAGTTTGTGCACTCCGGGTGCACAGGGACGCCAGACCGAATCCCCAGCATTACTTTGATCACGGGATCGTTCGGATCGAGATTCGATGCTGCACACTCCCGGCGCTGGATGTGTCCCGACGCGAGGCGATGATGGGGTTCGTCGCCGCCCCGCCGCAGGTATCGAGTCCGCGGACCGCGCGATCCTACGGTCACGGGCTTTTCAAACCATTTGGTGAGAACAACCGGGGAAGCAGTTAGTTTTGCTGCTGTTTCTCTTTATGGCGGGATGAAGAGATTGGTCAGGTTTCAGGGCAACAGGAAATACCAGCGCTTCCGCCCGTCAGCACGCCGTTGCAAACCCAGAGAATATGTGTATACTATATGTATATACATTGTTGGAGGATGGTGCATGGGCACTGCGCGGGTTTTTCGTTCGGGAAATAGTCAGGCGGTCCGGCTGCCGAAGCAATTTCGACTGAAGAGCAAGGAAGTGGAGATCTTTCGGCGGGGGGACGAGATCGTCCTGCGGGAAAAGGACGGAACCATGGAGCGAGCCTTCGATTTGCTGGCTGGTTTGCCGGATGATCTTGTCGTTGTTGCACGCGCGAAGGATCAACCGCAGAAACGCAAGGGACTCTAATGGAGCCTCGCTATCTGCTGGATACAAACATCTGTATTTACATCCGGCAAAAGAGGCCGGAGGAAGTTTTGCGCCGGTTCCGCAGGCTCCGTCCCGGGGAGGCCGCCCTTTCGGTTGTTACCTACGGCGAGCTGCTCTATGGCGCAGCAAAGAGCGTGCAACGGGTTGCGGCGCTTGAGCGGCTCCGCGAACTCGTGCATGTGCTGCCCGCGCTCTCCTTGCCGGAATCGGCGGCCGAGGCGTACGGATCGATTCGGGCGAATCTGGAATCGAAAGGAGAGATGATCGGAAACAACGATCTCTGGATTGCTGCGCATGCCGTGGTTGCAGGGCTAACACTGGTTACAAACAATGAAAGCGAATTTCGGCGCGTGCATGGGCTGAAGATCCAGAACTGGGCCGTCTAGCAAACCTCCATGACCGGCCTGTCCCGAAGCTTGCAAGCAGGTTCGAATTTGCAAAGCCGGTTAAAGATGACTCGCCCGTGTTAGCTGAACCGGGGTGTCTGCGAAATAGGGGCACCAAGCGATTGATTCAACGGTGCAAATGCCCGAGACCTTGGATGAATCAGTAAAGCTTCGGATTAGAGGTATTGTCGCGAACGCATCTCGATAGTCTCTGAATGAATTTTCAAATCCTGGGAACTAGTTGTATTGCGCGACCCGGCTGGTCATCTCGCGTTTGAGGCCCCGAACGGGACTGACTAGCGGAGGACTGCCCTGCCGGCACATTGCGACCAAGGAGATGAAATATGAAGCACAACAAAACAGTCACCGACGCTGTTCGGGCTCTCACAGGCAGGTACCGGGAAATCTAGCCCTTGCCTTGCAAGAGCCAAAGAATCACTACTTGGGGACTTTGCGCCGTCTGCCACATGCGAGAAAGGAGTGGGGCAGGCCGTTTCGTCGAATCGGATGGGGGGCAAAATGTTCGACCACCTGCCAAAAATAAAGACTAGTCTACGTCCAGGTGCATTCGCGAACCGGTTCGAACGTTATCGGAACTCGAGAAACCACGGGAGGACGCACACTATTAGGTGGGCGAAGGATGTAGCGTGCCTCCTGTAAGTGTCAAAACTGGTATGGGGGAAATCTGGAGGAAATGTTAGAATTTGTTCATTCTTCGCCAACATCGATTCAGCGAGACACCGAAAACGAGCCGGGTACGCACTTCTGAGGTTGACTGATGCCATTGCAGCCAAGACGCGATAACTCTGATGGCTCGGAAGCTCTGGAATCCCTCGACCTGCTACCGGTTAAGGGTCGTCAATCCGTATCCCCATATTTTGCTCAACAGCAAAACCCTATACTGCACTACTGGCAAATTTTGTGGAAGCGAAAATGGGCGGCGCTGGCCACTTTTGTCATTGTTTTTGCACTCTCTGTAATTGCAACCATGAATGCGACCCGCCTGTACCAAGCCACATCGAAGGTAGCGATCTTTCCAGAAAACCCGAATGTTTTGGGATTCAAGGACGCCGAGTTTAGTTCTCCTGACTTCGATTATGAAGCGACCATGGCAACCCAAGCCGCGGTTCTTCGCAGCGATGCTCTGGCCATGGAGGTGATCGATGCCTTGCACCTTGACCGAGACCCGAAGTTTGCGGGTGTAACGGGCCCGCAAGCTGAAGACTCAATTCGAGTTTCGAGTATGCAACCTGATCCGGCGAAAGCAGCTGCCTGGCTAGGCGCATTTCGCGGTGGGTTAAGCGTCCAGGTAATCCCAACCTCCCGGCTTGTAGATGTCAGCTATACGCATCCAGACCCTCGCCTAGCAGCCGAAATCGTCAATGCATTGGTAAAAGCGTTCACCGAGGAGAACTTCAAGACAAAATACGAGTCTGTCACCCAAACTTCAGTGTGGCTTTCGAAGGAACTCGCCGATCTTCAGTTGAAAGTCCAAACATCCGAAGAGAAGCTTGTCCGCTACCAGAAAGACCACAGCATTCTCGGGGTGGATGAGAAGCAGAACATCGTAACGGCCAAGCTGACCGAACTGAACAACGAGCTGACAGTGGCCCAGACCGATCGCATTCAGAAGGAGTCCAATTACAGGCTCGCTGTGGCTGGGGAGCCTGCCGGATTGGCTAAAACGTCCCGCGAAGGGACGAGCGGCTTGCTGGAGAAGTTGCGTGAAAAGGAGGCTGACCTCAATACCCTATACGCACAGGCTACAACTGAGTTCGGTTCCGGATACCCTAAGGTTGTCGAACTGAACAATCAGCTCAAACAGGTGCGTACGGAAATCGTAGCCGAAGAAACGAGAGTGCAGCATGGGGTCCGCGATGAGTATTTGGCCGCAGTTCAACGGGAGAATTTGCTGACGACCGCATTCAACCAGCAGAAGCAGGAGGCTAACCAGCTCAACGAAAGCGCGATTGAGTACTCGGTGCTAAAGCGCGATGCGGAATCGAACCGACAGCTATACCAAGATCTTCTGCAGCGGCTGAAGGAAGCGGGCGTGAGTGCAGGCCTCCGATCGAGCAATATCCGCGTTGTCGATATCGCGCGAACTCCAACGCAACCAATAACACCCAACGTGCCCCGGAACCTCCAGGTCGGCCTTCTGCTCGGCCTTGCCTGCGGTATTGGACTTGCGTTCGTGCTGGAGAGTCTGGACACCAGCATCAGGAGTATCGAAGAGATTAGCGCGATTTCGACGCTGCCGGCGCTCGGCACGATACCGCTACAGCTTTCAAGTAAAAGCCCCTTGCGTAAACGGCTAAAAACGACGTCGGCCGAGACCGAGACGCCTGAATCGTCTGCTCTGGTCACGTATGCACGTCCGAAGTCAGAAGCAGCGGAGGCATACCGAGCGCTCCGCACTTCGATTCTTCTCTCCTCGTTTGGTGCCCCGCCCAAAGTGATACTCGTCACTAGTGCCATACCGCAAGAGGGGAAAACTACGATCAGTGCGAATTCAGCGCTGGTCTTGGCGCAGAGCGGGAGCCGCGTATTACTTATCGATGCGGACCTCCGTCGGCCCGGCATTGACAAGCTGTTTGGCTTTCGCTCTCGTGCAGGCCTCAGCACCCTCATAAGCGGAGTCGACAAGATCGAAGATGTGGTAGTTCCGTTTACTCAAGTGCCGAACCTGTGGATTTTGCCAGCAGGCCCAATTCCGCCACAGCCTGTCGAGTTGCTCGGCTCGACCGTCATGAAGGATCACATCACACGCTGGCGGGATGAGTTCGACCACATAATCATTGACACGCCTCCATGCTTATCCGTGACCGACGCAGTCGTTTTGTCTCCTGAGGCGGACCGAGTCATCCTGGTCGCGCGCGCGGGGAAGACTACAAAAGCCGCCCTTAGGCGAGCTTGTGAGCTGCTGCTGCACGTCAACGCCAGAGTTATGGGTATTGTCCTAAACGCGCTTGATCTCCGTTCGGGCGGCGGCTACTACTACACCTACGGCGGTCCAGACGCGCATCGCTACTACGATGACGCCTCGCCGCAAGATGAGACTACGACCGCCAGCAAAGTTTCGTAACATCGCTGACTGTAATTTTTATGCAGCCACGTAGCCGGCGCAAAAGTTACCCTCGCCGGTAGGGATCAGATGCCGATTGAATTGCGGTCGACGCTCCGGAAGTTTTCTTTTGCTGCCGCCTGTTGCATTCTGGTGGGGCTGTATCTGCATTTGGCCCTGCGGGCATACCTCGCGTCCCACCTGGCAGCGAGTCCGGACTTATCGAATCTCAACAAAGCCATTCGGCTAGAACCATCGAACGCCGAATATCGCGATCTGCTCGGCCGAAGTCTGGCATTCTCCGGCACAAATCTCAATGACGCTATTGCTAACTATCGGACAGCGGTGCATTTGAACCCCTATGTAGCGTGGTACTGGCTGGATTTGGCGGGTGCCTATCAGATGGCTGGCCACACCAGCGAGCAAGAACAGAGTGTCGAACAGGCTGTGGTAGCGGACCCAACGACTCCGCAGGTCGCCTGGGTGGCCGCAAATTTCTTCTTGGTTCAGGGTGATCAGGAAAGCGCACTTCGTAATTTTCGCGTTGTTCTCGCAAACGATCCGGAGGCGGTTGACTCTGCGCTCCAGCTCTGCTGGCGTGCAACCGGAGACGCGAATCAGGTTCTTGAGCGGGCGCTGCCGCGAAGACCGGATCTGTACCTTTCGTTTCTGCGTTTGCTTATCTCCAAACAGGAGGTGGCCGCCGCGGAAGACGTCTGGAACCATCTGATCGCATTAAACCAGGAGTTTTCGACGAAGGATGCATTTCGCTATTTTCGATTTCTCATCGAGAAGCAGGAAGTCGTGGCGGCACAAACTGCATGGCAACAACTGGCCGGCGTCAATCGGTCTCTTCTGCCCTATCTTCCTTCTCGCGAGAACCTGGTTGTAAATGGGGGATTTGAGGAGAACGTCCTGAATGGCGGTTTCGACTGGTGGTACGAATCGAACCCCCATGCGGCCCTAGCCATAGACACCAGTGAGTTCTACGGCGGAACAAGATCACTCTCCGTCACCTTCGATGGGCAAAATCCAGCCGACGCGGGAATCTTTCAGTTCGTCGTGGTAAAACCACACACCGAGTACGATTTTAGTGCCGAATCCAGGACGGAAGACATCGAGAGTGCCAGCGGTCCGCGGTTTGCCATCGTGGACGCTTACACCAATGCTCCCTACGTTCTCACCGATGATTTACTAGGAACCAATCCCTGGCGTCTGCAACAGGCACAATTCCAAACCGGCCCGAACACGAATCTAGTATTGTTGAAAATTGTCCGCCAGCCTGCGGGCCCCCTGATACGGGGCAAGCTTTGGGTCGACGATCTCAGGCTAGTGGAGAAAATAGAATAAGGATCGGTGAAGTTGAAAATATCATCGTACGCCGTTGTCGATACGACTGATTCCATTGATCCGGAGCTCCGGCGCGGTTGCGAGCCAGGGATCCTGCAATGGGTGCTCATTCTCGGCCTGTGCGCCCTCCTGATTTTCGCCGTGTTGGCGTTCGGTGCAGTCGAAAAGTGGTCGACTTTCTCCTTCGAGGCCGGTGCGGCCGTTCTATTTCTTGTTTGGGCGGGAAAGCAGCTTGTTTCCAAGCAGGTGAAGCTATCGGAAAACCCTCTGTACCTGCCAGCATTTCTCTTTTTCGGGCTCATCCTCGCGCAGGTTGTGCTGCGCAGGTCGGCCTACGAGTATGTTACTGAAGACGAGGCACTCAAGTACGTTGCCTATGGGATTGTGCTACTGATTGGAGCGGAATGCGTCAGAGAGGAAGGTGCTCGCAAAATATTCGCCCTCGTAATGATTGTTTTCGGGGCCTTGTATGCCTTCTTTGCGCTCGCCCAGGAGTTGACCGCCAACGGCAAGATTTTCTGGGTCCATAGTACACAGTTCACTGGCTCAATCTATGGAAGTTACGTCAACCACGACCACTATGCCGGCCTGATGGAGATGCTGGTGCCGATTCCCTTTGTGCTCAGTATGGGACATCTGCTGAGAGGGGGGAAGCGAGTCTTGGTCGGCTCTTGCGCGGTATTGATGGCTGGCACGATTTTCCTTTCCGGCTCGCGCGGAGGAATGCTTGCTTTCGTTTTCGAAATGGTGCTGTTCGCAGCACTGACTCTCGCGAAGAGGCGAAGCCCCCGCATAGCGCTGGGAACAATGGCAGTGTGCGTTCTTATCCTGGCTCTGCTGATTTTCTTAGGCAAGGGGCAGGTGCTGGGACGCCTCGGAGATCTGAGCCCGGGCATTCGTCTGGATATGACCAAAGATAGCTTGCGAATGTTTTCCAAGCGGCCGGTGGGGGGCTGGGGGTTGGGAACCTTCCCAACGGTCTATCCGAGTTACCGCAGCTTCTATACGAACCTGTTCGTAAATGAAGCGCACAACGACTATGCGCAGCTGCTGGTGGAGACCGGCTTGCTCGGCTTCGGGCTGATGTTTTGGTTTCTCGTGCGCCTGTACCGATACGGATTACCGACCTCTCGCCGCTGGGAATTCCGATGGGATGGGGCGGTCTCGCTCGCCGCTTTGCTCGGGTGTACGGGAATTCTGCTCCATAGCTTCGTAGATTTCAATTTGCAGATCCCGGCGAATGCTGCGCTATTTTATGTGCTTTGCGGGTTGGCTGCTTCCAGGCTTCTAGCTGAGTCATCCAAGCCCGGGCGGCATCGAGCTATCGGGGATGAAGGAACTGGAGGCGGTCGCACTCGGTCTGACAATGGCAACTCGTTGGCGCGGTCGACATAATTAAATCTTGCATCAAAGTATTTGGAAGGACAGCCCTTCGCCTCCTCAGGGACTGCGCACCTTGCTTGAACGTTTCGGCAAGTCGGTGGACGATGCTCAAAGCCTGCCCGAGCTTTTCCAGGACCTCGCTGCCGCCGAAACCGCGCATTCCGGAAAAATGCCGGACCGCGCAGCCCCCAGTTAGAAGCGGTGGGTGACACCGACACCTACGTAGTAATTGTGTTGGCGGCTTCTGCCGGTATCAACGTTCAGGTCGGGAGTTCCGGAGTAGAAATCGCGCGCTTCGAACCGCGCACCCCAGCCATGCCTTACCCACACATCCAATCCAGCTCCAAATTGGACTACGCCGGTATTGCTGCCGGTGGGCCCAGGGTTCGTGCCGGACCAAATGAGATTAGAGGATTGCCACAAACGGCCATAGCCGCCGCCTGCGCTAATCCACGGACTGAAAGATTCGCCGGAAAAAATGTTCAAACGCACGGAAGGGGTCACATACAGCGCGTCGATATTTTTAGGAACCTGGTCGTAGTAATAGTTCAGTTTCATCCGCGGAACGATCCCTACGGGCAACTCCGCATACAGTCCAAAAGTCTTAAAGCTCTTGAGCTGACGAGCATAACTGGCCACGACGCTCCCTGACGCGTTTCCGAAATGAATCGGGAGACCGGTACTCGGCACGGTCTGCGTGCTGACGAAAGTCAGCCCCACCGTGACGGAAACGTCATTCACTTGCGCTACAGCGCTGGACAAGAGAAATAAAACCGGCACAATTAGAACCGCGAGACGTTTAGCCGACATCTCTCCTCCGGACTATTGAGGAATGCAATTTTGTTTCACCAAGATTAGCACGCGACGACCGTGCCTGCACAAAAGATAAGGTTCAGTTCGGAACAATGCTGCACAGCCATGGGCAGAAACGCTTCCTCCTCCCCTCCTCCGAAGATGCGATGGGAAACATGCCAACCATCATTGCGCTTCTGATTGCGCCGCTTCGACAACCCGTGTTGTTCCCAATCCGTCGACGATCCTACCGCCCAGGTTTGTCATGCACTCGCGCACAATGAGCGCGTCGACCATCTCTTTCACTGAAAGCGCAAGCTTTGCCGGGTCAAAATGGCGAGTCTCACCCATGTCTACCACCACCCCGCGATGCGACAAAGCCTGCACCACGCGCGTTTGCACAATGTTTCTAGAATAGCTCAACACCGCACAACTCATGGAAAGAAGCTCCCAGAGCGTTCCACCCGCGGCAATGATCGCCTGATCGGCGTCCTTCATGAACTGGGCAATGTTTGGAGGGTTGAATACGACTCGGAGATTGCTCGCGTTCAGCTTTCGTAGCTCATCTGCTTTATCGTAGCCAGGTCCCGCGATCACTGTAACGTCAAGATTGGAGCAGCGCGCAATAGCATCCGCCATTTTCGGCGTCAGATTCTCCGGATCGCTTCCGCCCAGAGTTACGAGGATCCTTTTGCCCGTTTGGCGAATCTCTCTTTTTCCCGCTCCTTGCCTGAACTCGCGGCGCAGCAATACGTAAGACGGCCCCATCAATAGCGGTGCTATCGCGCCTCGTTTTCGATACAGCTCCCCATCGTCATCAAGATTTGGATTCACGATCAGATCGGCAGGAAACGATTCCCGGTCGGCGAAATCATCGATGAGCAGTACTCGAAAGCCTGCGGACCGAACCGTCCCCAGAAAATCACTGCCGAAGCGATCGCCGTCGATCACGACCCAATCGGCTCTCAGTCGGTCGGCCTGCGTAACAGTCTCACCGGCGTCCTCGGGACCGCCGGGGGTTGCATGAACCCGGCTCAGCGAGACCCCTTCTGCAATCACACGCGGCAAAAGCGCATCCGGCAACTCTGCCACGGCAAGACTCACCATACCGCCGGCGTCCTGCCAGGCTTGGGCCAGGGCCAGGCAGCGCATGACATGTCCAGTTCCTATCGCGAGACTAGCATCGGCCCGAATCAGAAGTACGCCTGGTTTCATTAGACTCCAATGAAATTGCATCCGACCGAAGTTACCCCAAATAGCCACTCTTGATTCGCCAGCTGCACATGTCAGAGAACCTTGAATACCGGCTGAATCATCTCGCCTTCAAAATGCTCTTCCGGATGTGCTTGGTTCAGCCATTCAGATCCTGTCTTGCACCTTCCGCATACACTGGCAGCGTCTGTTCAATCGTGCGCCGCTGTCATGGTTTCTCGACAAAAACGTGGGCGCGAGCCTGCAGAGGGGCCCGCGCATCCTCCAGGTTGTACACCGGCGGCGTGCAGATCAGTACGATATCCGGACTGAATTTGTCATTGTCGCCAAGGATTTCCCAGTGCAGTTCCTCACGACGGCACTTCAGCGCTGGTGTCGCGAAAACCAAGCTGCCGCACCCAGAGAGACAAGATTTCTTGCGTGCTGCCGGCCAATCGAACCGCAACCGACTATCAGAGCCCGACATCCCGCCGGTCGGAAATTTTGGACGTCATCCATTTTGATGGCCTGATCTCTCGAGCAAATGCCAGCGCCCGCCTTTCCCTTCATATTTTCCTTGATAGTGAATCAAGACTTTACGCAGCGCGTGAATCACGTCTTCCGCATCCTGCGCCGTCATGGAATGGAACATAGGCAGACTGATCAGCCGCTCATAAGCGTCTTCGGCCACCGGATAGCCTTCTTTGGACTCGGACTTGAAGCGCCCGCGGTAGTACGGATGTTGATGCACCGGAATATAGTGAACATTCACACCAATATTCTCGGCGCGCAGCGCTCGAAAAATCTCTCCTCGCCCCGCTGCAAGCATTTCCAGCTTCAGCCGGACCG
>Ga0182027_10001750_pt1 | contig 35789 bp, 30 predicted proteins | sample 712E1DmetaG_FD_121300 | JGI IMG/M metagenome (GOLD analysis project Ga0182027, IMG submission 121300) | Permafrost microbial communities from Stordalen Mire, Sweden - 712E1D metaG (Illumina Assembly) | ecosystem: Environmental > Terrestrial > Soil > Wetlands > Permafrost | place: Sweden...
ATATTAACAGAAAATGAATTTATTAACAAAAGAAAAAAGTAGGCAAAAAAGAAAAGGTGTTAATAACCAGAATAACTCTGCGAGTTATTTCCGGTTAATTAACACGTATTTACATCATCATAAGAAGTATTATTATCAATTAAGAAAAGAGGAATAGTGGTCCTAAAAATGGGGAGTAGTTTAGACTTACTCTCTTGGCAAAAGTAGCACATCCAGCTTTTTCGATATTAGTCGATTAGAATTAAAGCATAATCCTTAGTTTAAACACCTATCCTGACAATAAGTAACTTTAAGCTATTTATTAGTTTGAATCTATAACGTAGATACCACAATCATTCTGGAAAATTTTATTTACATTATATAAAAACCTTTATAAACAAATTTGATTAACAAAATATTTTTTCTATATTTGGTTAACTTACTTGTTTTAAAAATTATTTGATACCCCTTTTAACTGTTACAAACATTCTTGAATCTCAGATCAATAAATTCTTAAAGCAATGTATTCAGGTAATTTTTTGTTTATATTTCTTTAAGAATTAGTATCACGAGAACTATGGTTTTTGTGAATATATATTATCCAAATCTTTCAAAATTACTTTCACCGATTACACCCGAGGAAAGCGGATCGGGTTTTGTTTTAAAATCTGAACCAGATAAACCAGAAGAAAGTTCCGGTTTTGTACAAAACGAACCTTCTCTGAATGAAGATTTGAAAGAATTAGAAAAATCAGAATATTTAGGAGGTTCTGGTTTTACAAATTTCCAGAATCAATCTGCAGGAAATCTCTTCAACAATAGTAATAAAGCAGGAGAAAAATATACCGATATTACTAAAACTATATTCCAGGGTGCAATGAGCGATGTATATTTCGCTCGTCAGGATAAAATTAAAAAAGTAATAATCAAACGATTAAAGAAAGAATTTTTACATGATGAGAAGAGAATAGAACTGTTCTTTAAAGAATATACAAATGGAATAAAACTCGATCATCCTAATCTGGTAGTGATGAACGAGAAAGGGAGCGATGAAAATGGTCCCTATATTGTGATGGATTATGTTGATGGAACTCCTCTATCGATATTAATATCTTCGGGTATTAATGAGAAGGATATTACCAGAATATCACTGGAATTATTAGATGTAATTGGCTATCTGCATAAAAGCCAGGTAGTTCACCGTGATCTAAAACCAGACAATATTTTGATCACCACAATTGGAGATAATGTTAAACTGATTGATTTGGGACTTGCTTATTCAGATTCAATGGTCGATAATATTGCGAATGCAGGTACTCCTAAATATATGGCTCCTGAGATGAAAACTGGACAGTCTGAAATAGATCGAAGAGCAGATATTTATTCATTTGGTATTATCCTACTCGAAATGTTCACTCGCTCCACAGATAGGGTAAAGGCAAATGAAATAAAAAACGAGGAATGGAAAGTGATTATCTCCAAATGTATTGAAAATATTAAAAATGATCGTTACAACTATTGTTCAGAAATAATTAAGGATATTGAAAATATTGAGCGATTAAACAGTTTAAAAGAGATAGTAATAAATAAATCAGCATTCCAGAACTATCAATCTGAAGCAACATTAATATCTCCGGGAACTAATTTCAATCCTCGGCCCAATATGACTAAAAGGGATTATGGTAAGATCTCGATTCAATTTTTCGGAGCTAGTTTACCGGGGGACCTTCTGGTTGATCTTTTCTTTAACAATCGATTAATAGAAAAAGTCTCCATTAAAAGGGGCTTTAATGTATCAGTCGATGCTGCTAACGGAAATAATAAACTTCTTTTTCAGGGTACTTCTTTCAGGAAAGAGTTTAACATACTCATTTCCGATACCAGCAAGAACTATAAAATAACATTAGAGTATTCCAGGATTGCCAAAAATTTTACTGATTCATTTTACTTGCAATAAATCAATAATTACCTCCTATAGATATGAAATCAATTCCCTCCTCAATTTTTTACAAAGAACAACCCCTTGAAAAGGGGATGGATGTTGCACTTCTTTTTGCACTTGAAAATCATAATGCCATAACTGAACATTATGCAAAACTGCAAAAAAGCTTGCTTTCTGTTAAAAAACAGGAAGAAGAGATTAAAAATAATAAATACTGGATATTACCTTCAATTGTTTGTTTAGCAGGGATTATTCTTGCTTTTGTGGTAAGTTACTTCCTGCTGGTGGTACTTTTAGCAGGTGCCATCTGGCTTTACTTTAGTTATAAAACAAATAAAGAGAAGCTGGATGGCTTAAAGGCAGACAGAGATCGGCTTGTTAAAGAGCTGAATGCAAAAATGCCTCAATTGGTTAAGAAAATCGGAACCGTAAACTATTGCGCTGAAATTTTGCCATTCGGAGATGGTTCATTGATTACAGATGTTTCAGAAATCATAGACAATTCGAGCATTAATTGCTCTTTGATAGAAAATTGCGAAAACAAGCTTACAGAACTAATGGACCGGAGATCAAAATTAAACAAAGATTTTCCAGTTCTGCTTCCTCCGGGACAAGAAAGTGAATTTTCAGATACTATTTATTTAACCGGGATTGAAAAAGATGTTGAAGATATATTGAATCTTCTTGATGAGCTTGTTACTGATTGCTCAGTAATTAACATTAACCTGCCTATTTATGAGAAAGATGACAAAATTCCTACAATCATAAAAGACCTTGAACCTAAGTTCCGCGATGTCTCTAATGATTTAATATCCGTGATGACTTCAAGAGACAGAAGCACATTCACTGACAAATTAAGGATGACAAATTCTGAGGTTGAAATAGTTAAGTCATTCGGCTACCAAAAAATTGAGATGCTTATAAGAAGCGTTTATAAAGAGATGGATGATCTATCCTTTAGCCTGACTGATAATCGGAATTATTCTATAAATGATGTCCTCCTGAAAAGTGTGGAAGAAATAGAAGATATATATGATTTCCCGCTTACCAGATTTTATAATCCGAAGTTAAGCGGATCAAAACTACTTGAAAATTCTATCAGAAAGTACGATGGTAATGATTTTGATAAAATTGAAGTCGCTGAATTTGAATCCTTTTATAAGAAAGACGACATGATCAAATTAAGGGATATTCAGGCAAAAGTTAAGGGTATACTCAAGAATATGCCGGAAAATGAAAAGATAACAAATTCAGAACTGAATTCTTACCTGCAGAAAAGATATGATAAATATGCAGATCTGATTAAGGATATGTCTCTTGAGATAGCACCAGATGAAGAGGAAGAGAATTCAAAACATTACAAGAATGCTATATTGTTTTATAATACATTTAAGAAGAAATGGATTTGTCAGCTTACAGGAGAAGAGTTTACTGATGTGGAAGCTTTAAAATCACGGATCCTGAAAATCAAGGAAGACCTTATTAATCCAATCTGGGATAAATTGTGGCTTGAAAAACATGATGAGAAAGTAAGAATAATAAGGGAAAAAGAGCTGGAACTCAGAGAAAATAAAAAACAGGAGAATTCAGAATTACGTGAAGAGGTAAAGATCTTTACCGAAGAGCTCAGACCTATTAGGAACAGGCTTGAAGAGAGTGCAGTAAAAGCCAGAGTTGGTGAGCAAAAACTTAAATTATCAATGGACTTTTACACTTCCCAGGATATTCTCAATAGTAGTACTATCAGCAGGATGAAATCCTATCTTGCCTCTGATGAAGTCAAAGTTGAAACAGTTTTCCAAGAAGCCGACACAATGGAGGCTAATCTGGAAAAAGAACCAGAAAGCGTAATGCTTGTCAGGGGTGATCTCAAAGATTATACTCTCCAGGTCAGGAACAAGGAAAAGTTTTATTTAACACAGAAGTAAATTTTAAAATCTGAAAATACTATATCTATGGCAGAAGGTACTACACTATCAGCAGTAATTGATACAAGATCAATGAAAATAATGGTTGATGGAATTTCAGAGATCATTGGTCAACTTAAAAATGATATTCGAACTCTTAACACTACCACAAGCAATGGCCTAGGCAATGTTAATAGTGGATTAAGCAGTGTCAGCGGTGGCATTTCAGCTCTGAACAGAGATCTAATGGCTCAGATGGTTATCGAGCTTGAGCGTCTTACATCTGTAAAAAATGAAATTACGAGGACAATTGAGGTAGATGCACAGACAAACATCCTGGAACATATATCCAACCTATCAGAAGATATTTCCTTGATTCATACTGCTTTCCAGAGAATAAAGAAAGAACACACAAAAACCTTTACACGCCTGGCGAAAATCAATAACAAATTCGACACAGCCAATGAGCAGGTGAAGGACAGCTACGTAAAAGACATTACTCGCCTAGGGAAATACATATTTGAGGTGTGGGAATTGCACTATCTTAAAACCATCTACCTGAGATTAAAAAGCCAGCATATTGAATTATTCAATAATTCAACCGCCACAATTGATAAGATAAAATCAAAGCGTGAAGAGATCTTAACAAATCTATTAAAGGCAGTTGATGTCAAAATCGCTGAATTTGAATCTAACAGGGCTGCATTTGATTTTGCCGTTCAAAATATAAAGTCTGACTCATTCGGATTCAGTGGTCCTATTGAATTGCCTGTAACTATATTGGAATCAGATAATGATAAGGTATTCTTTAATTGCGATATTTATTCTGGCACGAAGGATAATGATAGAGTTAAAGTTCAGCTTACTCAAAGAACAAATGTTGATATGAGTAAGATGGCCTCCAGGGTTACCTGGAGAAATATGTCTGAAAATGAGATTAGCAATATGGAAAATAATCTTAATGAATGTGCAAAGCAAGGTTTCATTAGTGAGGAATATATGAAATTCCTCATAGTTTCGCTTAAGAATAATCCTCCTTTAACCATTGAATCTGCTAAAAAATAAAAATTATGGATCCTAATAACGTAGAACTACAAAACGAAGTAAACGGGAATTTTTATCCTTCGACGCAATCTGAATTGTTACGAAATCTTATTTTGAGAGGCCCATTTACTGTCAATGGTGGCATATTTGCTCAGAATATTAAAAATATAGGGGTTGGTACCGTTAATGGACCAGTATTAGCTACCGAAGAGATAACTCTTGAAGCAGGATCTATTCCGGGCAATCCAATAAGGTTCATGTCCGGAATCAATGCTACTATGTCAATTGCTATAATGGAAACCAATAAACCTCCTGAAGAGAGCGTTATAGGAGATTTGAATAAAGCGGGAGTTGTGGTAAAAGGAGATATTATCAGTAATTATATTAAACTGGAAAATGCACTGGTTTTTGGGAATATCAGGGCGAAACAAGTATCAATAGTAAATTCTATTGTTCTTGGAGCTATTTTTGTTGATGAAATGCTTAGAATAGAGAATTCAATATTCGGTTCATTCCAGGCCGGAAAGGCAAAAATAGTCGGGATAAATGGCTGGTGGCTCCCATTCGCGATTTCGAGTTCACCATTTGAATTTGAAACTTCCGATGATGGGAAAACTGCTGAAGTACACTATCTTCCTCTTATATCGGAGAGTGTTGAAGAAAATGGCGTTATCAATTATTACAGGAAACTTTTAAAATCAAAAGCCAGAATATTTCCCAGCGATGTTTTCCAGGATTCAACAGTTAACGGAGAAGTTTATTATCTTCTTAACTTGGCAAAAAGGGCTTTGAATTTCCACTCTATAGAAAGTGATATTCAAAAAGTCAAAATTCTTTTAACCGAGTTATCTAAGTATGAGCATCTTGACTCTAGCTCAAAAGAAGAATCTCAAAAAGTATGGGATAAAGAACTTGGAGTTGAAAGGATACTCCTGGATATTGCTTTTCCTAATTGATGTTAATTATTACCATGTATAATTAGAAAAATGCATTGATTTGTGATCAATGCATTTTGTTTTCCTTATAATCTCATGACTTTCAGATCATTAATTCTTTTGACAAAGAGATCAACATTTCATTTAACGGCTTCCCCGATATGGTAATTAACAGCTTCTGTTTCTCCGTTGGCTTTGGATCTTATTGCTAATCCATTCAATAGGTCATTAGTCCATTCTCCTTCTAATTTTGAGACATCTTTCATATAAAGAGTTCCCTTTCCGTTCTTTTTTTGATCTTTAAATGTCCCATAGAACCATGTGCCATCAAAATAGTAAACTGTTCCCAGTCCTTCAGCCTTGCCAGAGTTTGTTTCCCCTATATATCTTGCATTACTAAGAATTAATACTTTTTTAGAAATAAGCATATTGTTATTACCGGTTTCTGCCAACCTTGATCTTTGAGAACCAGAATAAGAATAATTCCTAATGCGACGCTTTGCTTCTGCCCTTATATTCTGGTACTTGGTAATAGTGTAGTCTTCGTTTCCCCCCTTAAATGGTTCAATTTCTTCACCGGGTAATAATTGTTTCACTGCGTCATCGTATCTGGTTTTTGCTGATCTGAATAACCCTTTTTTAATTTCAATTGTCCTGTTATCTATTGCAAATTTCTCAGGCAAATTCATTGCGCATTTATTTGCCAAATCAATATAATTTTTCATAAGGCATTTATCGAGTATCATATTCATCTTTTCAACCTTTAATTTTGGGTCCAGATACAAGCTTAATCCAATCGCTTGGTCAATGAGAAATTTAGACTGAGAGTCTTTATATTCAGAAAATACTTTGTCGCTTAAGGCAATAACTTCATCAATTACAGCAGGACATTCCGAAGGAGTATTTACTACTTCCTGGGCAATATCCCCAGCAATCTGGCTCATAAAGGGGGTAATGACATCAGGGGTCTTAAGAATCAGCACATACATTTTTAACCTGTCAGATTTATCAAGAAGTTGAATTCCATTTATGACTTCCTTCATCAGAATATTTGAATCATTATTCCTCTGCTTGTAGATTTTGGTACAAAAGTCTGCCAGCATCTGGATATCTTCAATTCTTAATTTCTCGTCAATTTCAGATAATGAGCTAGTATAAAGTCCAGCCAGTTCCGAATTAATTGATTGAAAACTTTTATCATCCTGATATTCTATTAGAGTTAAAATTGTACTGAACTTCTGATCAGCCGGTAATGTTTTTATAAACTCCAAAGCAGCTTTGTTATAGCTTGCATAACTCAATAATATTAATAATGCATTTCTAACAGTATTCACCCTTGAATTCTCCAGGATCGGATCCTTGCTTTTCATATTAAGTTCTGACAAATACCTAATTATCATATTTGAATTAAGTGCTTCCTTGCATAACAGGGCATTTACGATGTCAGACGCAATCTTGATTTTGTAACCAGGATATTCCTTATCCTTTTGATTTAATACGCTTAAAGAATTAAAAGCATCATCATACTGGTCCCCTTCGATCAAAGTGGCAGATTCAGTTTTTATAATTTTTTTAAGTGTTTCGGTTTTCTTCTTTTTAGGGTAGCGTTCAGCATAAAGTATTGCTTCGGTAAAAAGGTTTTTGGAAAGGCAATCTTCTGGGCTAGAACAAAGTTTAGTCGGGACAGGTGCAGGGATAAACGGAACTGAATTTAAACCTGTGTACAGTAAAACGAGAATAATAATTAGAACAGGTGAGTAATTTGAAGGAAGCTTTTGTATCTTTTTTGTTATAAGGTTCAACACCACCGCAAACGAGGCAGACACAAGAGCCCATATAATCGGAATATATAAATATGACCAGAATTCTTTACCTTTAAATATACAAAACATTATACCTGCGATCAATCCTAAAGCAATCAATAAGATAACCCACTGCCAGCGCTTCTCATCCCACTGATTGATAGCTACTTCTTTTTTTCGGCGAGTAATTTCCATTTGAAGCTTTTCTGCCGGGTAATCAATCTCTTCCGCTTTAGTGAACAGAAGTTGTTTCTCTTCCTTATTCAATATACCATCTGCAAAATATTTATCGAGCAGCTGGGTCATTGCTTTTTCCTTCTGATCAATAATGGCAGATGAAGCTTTAGGTTCCCCCAGCTTCTTGATATCATCGATTATCTCCTGACAAAACTGATAACGGGCTTTTGGTTCAGGTTTAAGGCATTTATTTATTACATTCTGCCATGCAACGGGTTTAACCTTGGGAATATTATCCTGATTGATATCCTTGGTAAACATCTCCAGCAATATTAATCCAAAGGCATAGATATCTGTTGTTTTGTCAAAGTCGTTCTCTCCTTTCATTTCAGGAGCCATATACTTTGGGGTCCCTGGTTTGGACAAGTTATCTGTAAACTCATCAGAATATGCAAGCCCGAGGTCAATCAGCTTTACTCTGCTTGTTTTATCATTTACCATTATATTAGCTGGTTTAAGGTCCCGGTGAATTATGCCCCTGTCATGCAGATATTTTAGGGCATCGAGGACTTTAAGAGATATATCTCTTATCTCCTCCCCATTCATTTTCCTTCCAGATAGTTTTTTCTCAAGTGTATTTCCGTTTACTTTCTCCATGTAATAAAAAGGACTCTTTTCGTCTTCTCCCTTATCATAAACGCTAACTATATTATCGTGCTGCAGCGCTGAGAGAAACTCAAACTCTTTATAAAGCAACTCAAGTTTTTTCTCAAAATTATCAGCATTAGGAAGCAAGCGTTTTATAATCACATGGCGAGAACCTTTCATAGCTTCCGACACTGTACTCATATTGCCCTGAGAAGCTAAAACTTTTTCATTCGAAAATTTGGCTGATGAAAAAGTACCATCCCCGGACATACCCATGGAATTCCCTGATTCGAAACCTGATCCTGAGGATTGCCCTGTTGCAAAACCCGATCCTGGTTCTTTAACAACATTTTCTGTGTCGAAACCCGAGCCTCCTGAACTTATTTTCGCTCCGGATCCTGAGCTTCTAACGAACTTCATCTGGCTGTCAATCATCATATCGATAGTGTCAGGATCGAGATCAGCACTTAATCCGATCTTATACAGATGCTTACGTTCCTTTTCAGAAATTTCGCCACTCTTGCTGAATGTTTCCAGGGCTAATTTGAATTTCTCAAGAGACATATATTTCGTATTTTATTTAATTATTATATCTGAATGCTGTTCACATTACAGTCAGATGAATGATTTAATCCAAATCCACAAGGATGACAAGTCTCTGTAAGATCCTGAAAATCCTCTGCAAAAAGAGTATGCCAGAATCAGGTATAAAAACACAACTATAATTTTAAAAACAGGTTGAAATCTGTAAGATGTTAAATGAATAACAGCACTAATTAACAGTGTAAATGATGTTGAAACTAATGCAGAAAAAATTGGGATAAGGATATATGCAAAGAATCCCCGGTGATGTAAAATACAAAATATTATCCCGGGAACCACTCCTAAGAAAAAGAAAAAAACTATCCATCCAGCCCCATTTTCTTTATCAAAATTATCAATGGCTTCCTTTTTTTTCTTCCCCCTTATTGTTTTTATCTCTTGAATTCTTTTTTGTCTAGTAATTTCCTTCTCTTTTACCAGCTTCAATTGTAGTTCTTCCTTTTTCCCCTTTTGCTTATTAACCTCTTCGATCTGCGTCAGCCTGATTGATTCTTCTTTTAGTTTCAGTTTGCTTTCTTCTTCTTTTTGTTTTTGAATTTTTGTTTCCTCATTCTTTTTGAGTTTGATATCTTCCTCAGCCAGTCGTTTTTCAATGAGTAATTTTAATTTGTCAAGCGGGTAATCAATCTCCTTTGCTTCAAAATATAACAGCTTCTCCTCCTGCTCAAGAAAAATCCCGTCTTCAAAATATTCATCCAGCTTTTTATTAATGAATTTATCTTTATCTAATGGAGCCTGCCCACCAGGAGAGATCCCTATCTTTTCTATATCAGTTATAAGAGCATCACATGTCTGGTATCGCATCTTGTACTCTTTCTGAATGCATTTGCTGATTATACTCTGCCACTCTAAAGGTTTTATCTTGTCAATTTTTTTAGGATCGACACTTTTGGTGAACATTTCCAGAAGGATCAATCCGAAAGAATAAATATCAGTTGTCTTATTGAAAGTACTCTTACTTCCCGACATTTCAGGTGCCATATATTTTGGCGTACCGGCAACGAGAAGTGAATCAACGTAACCTTCAGAATAGGCTAATCCAAGGTCGATAAGTTTTACCTGTTGTGTTTTGAACCCGATCATTATGTTACCTGGCTTAAGATCCCTGTGAATGAAGCCTTTATCATGAAGATAATCTAATCCTGACAGTATTTTTCTAGCAATACTTTTTATCTCTTCCGGTGTTAGTTTTTTACTGGCAATTTTCTTTTCCAGGGTCTCCCCATTTATGTTTTCCATATAAAAATATGGTCCCCGATCATCTTCATCGCTCTCAATAAAACTGACGATGTTTTCATGCTGAAGGCCGCGACAAAACTCGCTTTCCTTGAAAAAGAGATCTCTCCTTTGAGGATCATTTTTATGTTCCGTCTTAAGTCTTTTTATAATTACATATCGTGCTCCTTGCCTTGCTTCAGATACAATGCTCATCGCACCCTGGTCTGATTCACTCAGAATCCTCTCATTGGTAAATTTTGATGATGAAAAAGATTCGTAGTGTGTAAATCCAGAGCGTATGTCATTATCCATTGTAAAACCCGAGTTTGCAGTTTCGTCGCTGGAGCCTATTACAAATCCTGATCCTGACTTGGATTCTTCATTGCCTAAAAGAAATCCTGACCCTTCAATTTGGTTCTGTACTGATCTGGAGCCTTTAGCAAATTTCAACTGACTGCCGATCATATGATCAACTGATGTTTTGGACAGCTTTATCTTCCTACCCTCAGCATAAAGATGCTGCCTGTCTTCTTCAGATATTTCACCCGTTTTACAAAGGGTTTCTAGGATCATTTTAAAAGTTTCAAGTGACATTGTAGTAATTAATTAAGGAGCTTCAATATTGTTAAAATGCCTGTATGAAAATCACGTTTGGAAACAATCAATGCGTTGGTTTTATTTAATTCCAGCCTGCTTGCAGTAAATGTCATACCAGTTAAAAGCCCTTTAGGATTAATACAATCTTTTATTGTATAAATATTGTTACCAACATAAACCGCTTTATATTCCCTATAACTTCCATCCCCTGCTATCCATCCAAACTGAACCTCATCACCGGTTTTTAATATAGTACTCTCAATTGTCTTTTTTTCAGATTGGCCTTTACCGACTTCTGTAACAGCTATTTTTCCGGCTCCAGGGCTTACCAAAAGTTCCTTTAATACTCCAGTAAAAACTTCATCACTACCTAAATACAATATTTTCCGGTGTTCAAATCCTATATGCTTCTGAAACTCGCTTATATTTAGGTTATCTCCCAGAATAATAACCTTCTCAACTGATTGATAAGGAAGGTTGTTGTCTGACATAAACTTCTTAAGATTCCTGTCGATCCTATCAACATATTTCATAACTAGCTCCTCTATAATCCTTTTATCAAACGGAATTTGAAGATTATTCTCAGAATCATAATAATGAAGTGTACATTGGAAACTAAGGATTTCCTCTTGTTTTAGCTTCTCTATTATCATTTCTGCCTGGCTGGAAAATTTTCTAATAAACTCATTTTTAACTTCTTCAGTAAGCGACCAACCATAATAAGTATCAAAATGTCTGACAACTGAAGAAGAAATAATATTTACCCGGGGATCCAATCCGTCATTTTTAAATTTCTCCTCTCCGATATTCTCACATGTCCCATTTTCACTGTAGGCCAGAGCTGTTAATTGCAAATTATCTGTCAATCCATCAATTAAGATAAAGTTTGAATCATTATTTGAGATTTGCCCATTCCCTCTCAGGTATTTCAGTAATAATTGCGGTATTGTAAAAGAGGAAAATGAAAATGTAAAATTGTTTCTACCGAAACAATTAATCAACAACCGTTTAAGGTTTTCAAATGAATCCTTTTCTACAAGTGAAGAATGAGAAATAGCTGTAATGTCTATAGGGGACCCTTTATCCCCATCTGAATTTGAAAGTCGTGAAATTTGATCGTAATATTGTTTCTTCAACCTATTGCATATAGTATCCAGGAGAAATTCCACCCCTGTGTTATTTGAACCGTAAGTACTATTTGAAAGCAACAATTTATAAATATCCCCGTAATAATCAGCTTTCCCCTCAAGAAAAGCTTCCTTGTGGGACAAGCTGTAATCAACTGATTCCTGTGAAGGGTCCACAAAAAAGTAAAGACCAAATTTATCCTTGTTTTCAGCATTCAACAATTTTATAAATCTATTTCTATTTGGCTCCATAGCTGCCATCAGAAAATCGGGCATAAAAACAACTGAAATTTTTTTTTCCATAGGTCTATAATTTGATACAACAGCAGGTTATATTATCTGTACTTCCTGATTTAAGTGCACTCTCTACAATAATATCTGCAAGAATTCGAGGTTGGGATTCTTGTATTATCTGACTTATATTCTGATCATTTAAAAATCCATGCACGCCATCAGTACAGGCCAGCAAAATATCATTTTTATAACATTGGGTTGGACCTGCAATGGAAATGGTCATCTTTTCAAGTGGTTGCCCAATTGCAGATGTCATGATATTACGTTTAGGATGGACCAAAGCTTCAGCTTCAGTTATTCTTCCCTGCGCAACCATTTGTTTTACAAGAGAATGGTCTTCTGTAATTTGAGACAATATGCCCTCGCGAAAAATATATACTCTGCTGTCGCCGATATTAAGAGTAAAAATATTATCATGGTAAATCAGAAAACCTGAAACAGTTGTCCCACAATTAATAAATTCAGGGTCTGAGGTGGATTTATCGAGTATCTTTTCCGCTGTTAATATTGAAGTCGCTTCAAGAAAGGCAGCAGGATCAAAATTAAGATCAAGACCTAAAAATTCTTCTCTGAATACATCTATACATAAATTACTTGCGAAATCACCTTTAGCATGACCTCCTACTCCATCAGCTACAATGATCAATCGTCGAGCATGAATGAAAGGGGAGATGTAAAATGCATCTTCCTGCTTATTTTTAAGACCTTTTTCGCTCCTGCAGGAGATAATGCTCCGATCTTTCTTTAGTAAAAATCCTATCCATTGAAGCATGCCTATTTAAATAGATTTGGAATAAAGTACTTTTTAAGATAACATATACCTTCATAAACCAGGAGTGAATGGCGAAACCCTGTGCTGACACTTTTAACTTCCTTATTTTTCATAGCCTTTATGTACTCAGGATCTGACGTAATATAAGTCAGAAGGTCTTTATAAACATCTTTCTTAAAACCATCAAGCTGTTTTGTGTTTACTGAATCAGTCAGTTTAGTAACATATTTCAAGAATAAATCCAGAAATTTATTAAGCTCAACAAAATCTTTCGGAAGTTCAAGCGCAAAAGATATGTTATCAAAATGTTCATCCAATGCCGTTGTATACCAAGAAAGCTCTACAGGATTTCCTCCAGTAGCACGGAACTTATATCCTTGTTCACCTATAATATCAGAATTTTCCCTTATAGTAGCTAGTTCCTCTTTACTAAGGGTTATTCTTGATTCAGCGGTCAATCCTTTGGCCACCTCCAACTTATTATCCTTTAGCATGTCTTTTCTTGTACTAAGATCAAGTTCAATATTGAACTGATCTCCAAGCCCTTCCCTAAAACATGTTTTATAATATTTCTCTGCATCAGGTGCTCCTGGATAGACGTAAAGCCATTCGAATATCTTACCTCCTTTCCCAAAACTGAAAAAGTCGACACGCTCAATTGCTTTGGCTGCTTCAGGAGGCATCTCTCTAACTACACTTGCAATAAGTTTACCTGCGTAGAAAAGAAGTAGTCCGCAAAGAAATAATGGAATCGTAAAAATTTCCGGATTTTTCCCAGCCATGTACCAGTAGAACTTTTTAAAATCATCATCGCTCTGCAGCCTGTCAAGGATAGCATTCAGATAAAATGGTGATGTTTGAGGCTTTGAAGCCATTGTCTCAATACCAACTATTTTGAATGGACAATCAGCAGACTTATGGAAGGATAATAAAGTCTCACGCATCCTGCCTGATTTAAGAATTACATCAGACAGAATACCGGAAGCCAGTCGAAGTGAACTTTGTTTTTTAAAAACATATTTCCCTAGTTCCAAGTCTTTTGCAATTATGATTAGGTCACTTGTGCTTCCACCGACATCAATACCTAGTAAAAGATTATCACCTGCAGACTCTCTAGCGTTTAAAACAAAATTGGCAACAGATTCAGCTTCAGTGGCAGATCCTGTATCACCAAATGATTCTGAACTAACATCTCCTTTATAAGGAGAATGCAAGCCGGAAAAAATCATACCATACTGAGTGATATCAAAATCAGAAAAAGAACCCGGATAAGACCATCTTATTTTATTAATTTTCTTATTATCAGCAAAAAGAGAAGCTGCCGCCATAAGAACCACTGATCTCAAAAATGCTTCCTTTTTACCCATTCCCTCACTGTCTGTTAACCATTTTGTATTATAATGCATAATTCCTGCATTTGTCTTAATCGTTCTTTGATCCATATCATGGACCAAAATATTTGGTTCAAAAACAGGAACTCCCCCTGATATCTCTTCACGTTCATTACTTTGAACATAAATATTCTTATGATCATGAATCCATGACTTTATCTGGCCATTCTGCGGTTCTTCATTCTGGAAAAATAATAACTCATTCTTTTGAGCTGGTTTTTCATGATTTGTATCAGTTATTTCCATTCCAAGGAGAAACCTTCTCTGATTCATAAAAGCAAGCGGTTCAGCCGCCTGACCCTGCTTACTATAACTAATTGCAGTATTATTGCTCCCAAAATCAATGCCTAGAGTGACTTTATCCGGATTACTCCGTGAATTCAGATCTTTTATAGGTAGGTACATATCCTGTTCATCAGGTTTTTTAACAATAATATATCCGCAATTAACATGATTGCTGCCTATCTTTTTTCTTAGTTCAACTCCAGCTATAGGTTGATTTGATCTTATAATCTCATAAGGCCAATCATCAATAGTAGATGCAGTATCAATAGGAAATTTAATTAACTGGTCAATTTTTATATCATTTTGATTAGTCTGACTCTCTAATGTAACCAGCTGATTTTGTTGATCATTAAATATTAATTCATACTTATAATTTTCGTATTTCTTATAAAAAGGAATTGCTCTTAAAGTACTTTGATTTGAAGGATATTCTGAATAGATATAATACTGGCCCCATTCTCTGGAGACAAAGCCTGGCCACATTATTATGTTCCTGAGTGGTTCATTTAAAGTATTAAGGGCATATTCCCTGGTGATTGGATTTATTGACTTACCATCAACTTTCAACCGTAGCTCAACCTTGAGCTTATCTTTTTGTATAGATCCGCTTAAAGTAGAAATATCGCTGTCATGAGTTGAATCTGCCATTATCAAATCATTGATATGATGGAAAAATACACGTAGTCCGTGTAAACTCAGGGGTAGCGGAGTATAGAAAGTCTGACTTTTGGATTCAACCTTGAGCAGATAAGCTGAAATTTTTGAAAGTGGATTAAGAGCATCAACATCTGAAAAAAGATAAATAGACTCACAATCCATTAAAAGTTTTTGAGGATCTATCGGAGAGAAAGAGTCGGTTACTTGAGACATAGAAAACCTGCCCTCCCCAAAATAAAAAGTCTGTTTATAGTTGAAGATTTTATAAAAAGGGGGTGCAAAATTTATTTCACCTAATGAGCCTTCGGGCACAATTCCCTTCTTTGATATACCATTAATCATTTGTTCACAGACGTATTGAAGACTTTTGTGAACAAGAGGCTCTTTTTGTTCCCTGTTTTGATTTAGATTCTTATAAAAATCAATAAGACAATCCTTTATATTTTGAGTAAATATAAGAATCCTCTGTAAGTTATCAGGACTTGGATCAAACTTTAACGGATCTTCGAATTTTCCATTACGATACCACGGTATATCTCCTGCAGATAGATTGGTATAATCAACAGCAGTAAAAACGAGTGTATATGGAGAGGTGGCGCCAATTAGTACATCATTATAATAGATCAATTGAATAAATGGTTTAGGATCTTTCTTGTTATTTTTTGCGAGCTGTTCTGGGTTGCACCATAAGTCAATATCATCAAAAAGAAGACGGCCAAAAGCTCCTGGGATTGTAAACAGATCATCATTCTTATAATCAAGAGCAAGATTGTTTTTAATTGTGATCCTGTCTGGAAAGATAGCCATCAATCCAATCAGACCTTTCCATTCATCAATAATATCGCGATAAACCTTTAGCAACGAAGACATCCCTTTATCACTAACCTCGGAATGCTCAAATGCATACTGGAACAGTCTGGTGCGCGCCCAAATGGAAGGAATACCTGTAACCATTGAATTAAGTATCTCTGCACTGGTATCCGTAGTCTCTCCGGTTTCAATTCCTGCGATGAAAGAGCTGGCTGGTTTAAGTTTACCCCAACTACCTCTTGTGGTCGTCTTTGTATCTTTACTTTTTATCAGCAGTGATTTAGAATCGCTCATAGTATTATAATTTAAATTATTCCTTTCTCTGGTCCTGTTTTTGATTTTGAATTAGCCTCCCATTACAACAGTAAGCATCATGCTTTTTTGCCGGGTAATTGGTACATCTTAAGTATAGTATCAAAAGAACGCTTAAGAAGCATTTCCATCTTATTAGCGTACTCCTTAGGATCGGATTCTCCCAAGAAACCTGATTTAAATTTTTCAAATGGACCTTTACCAAGGGTTTTATAGTAAGTGCATTTTGAATATTCATTATCCTCACAGTAAAGATATCTGCCCCAGTCGAATTTCTCCAATTCCTTATATTTGGATATTCCAAACAACTCAGGGTGAAATAGAAATTTATCACTGCTTCCCGCCGAACGATGAACCTGCCTGAGCCACCCATCTTTAATATTCTTATTTTCATCAACACTATAATGGAATAGCTTCATATAATCCATTAGAGCATTGATCTGCTGCAGGTCAATATCAGTATAACCCTGGAAATTCTCTATTCCTCCAGCTTTGGCCTGTGAAAAGAATTCAACTTTGGGATGATTCGCGAGAAATGACATAATAACCAGGGCAGCGAATCTGGTGGCCAGTTTTTCCTGTTCACTGATATCGACAAAATCATTAAGCTCAAGTTTCCCATTGCTGTTAATTGCTCTGAAGTAATATTTATCTGTTTCTTCCCTTAGATTATCTACCGATGTTTTGAAAAAATCATATGCGGCAAATGCAGCAATTAGTTCGATAAAATGACAGTCGTTTTCCTGATCTTTTCCTCCTGTAACCGGCTTGTTACCATCCTGTTGTGTTTCATAATCAAGAGACTCTGTACCTATAACATAAAATTTTCTGTATGTCGATTTAACGGTTTCATCTCTGTCATAAAACATCATTGCTGCCTGGGAATTAATCGAAAAATTATTGTGTGTGGCAACTATTTTTTCTTGTGTTCTTTGCATTGGATCAGGTGTTGGAAACTTAAAATATGACGTCAGCAAAATAGCTCCAAACAATACATTTTTTATTGATTTCCCAGGATCAAGGATATCAATGCCTGCTTCGAAAGCTTTTGGAATAACTGGAATGCTAGAAGCACCCGTACCTCCAAATACAGATCCAAAAACGAATACCTTCGGTTTACTGGTATTTGTTGCATCGAAAATAAGTTTGATAAATCTTGAAAGATCACCGTCATGAAATCTCCTAATATCTGCAAGCATGGAATGATACATAAGCAATGAACCAAGATGAGTTTGTGCCCTATAGCCATGCTTAAGATCAAATTCTCTGACATTTTTGCTAAGTAGCAGGTTTGCAATATCCCTATCATCCTGTTTGGAATAATCAAAAAGGCTTGTAAATCTGCCATTCTTATTCGGATCATGATAATCAGGACTATACTTAAAGAAATTAAGCTTAGCAGAAAAGACAGTATCCTTGCGCGAAATCCGCCTTTGATCATTCAAGTCCTTAATGTTATTATAATTCTTGATTAATTCTATTACTCTTAAAAAATTGCCGTTTTCCTGGTCTGTATCCAAAGCCAAGATAGTTATCTCTTTATCATCATACATCCCCATTGCACAGGTATGAATGAAGGCCTCAAGACAACGCATTCCAGTTCCGCCAATAGCGATTACAAAATATTTTTCTTCCATAAGAGTTTATTTTTTAGATGGAAATACAGTTCCAATTTTAGATCTTGGAAAAAATTTTGAGATTATAAAAACTAATACAAAATAAAGGATAAATACAATTCCTGTTGTTATGGCAATATGTCCGGTAAATTTGTCCTGAGCTGGAGCACCCTTTATTAGGCCAACGACATACAGGAAATTCCATAAGAAAAAGCTTATGCCACAGATAACCAGTAAAATGTAAAACCAGACCCTGCGTCTGAAGGGATCTCTTGGATTTTTCCCCCCATCAAATCGAACAATATTTGCTATTAACCAAAAGATAAAAACAAAACCAATTGCCCATGCAATAGCTAGTATATAGGTTGAACTTATTAAGCCGCCTACATTAGTAAGAGAATACGAATGATTATACATAATGAAAAGTTTAAAGGTTTATTTATATAAGCTTGGGTCTGTAAAAATTATTCAAAATAGTTGTTTGGTAAGGTTTTTATATAATAGGAATAAATTACTTTACCTTCTGGATTTGCATCCTTCATTGCAAGAATAATACTCTCGTAAAGTCCTTTGTTAAAAGGAATTCTTTTGCCTTCCCACATGAATTTTTTCAACTTTGGATTATCAGTGTTTGGAGTGCATTTTGTCATTATCACATCGATACGAACAAAGTTCTCTCGGTCAGCAGAAAGTTGTGTACCATTAAAATTAGGATGAATTTTTATATCTATTTCACCCACAGTATCCTTACCAAATGAATAATTAAATAACTTCTGGTCAAGTACAAATAACTCCTCAATAGTCTTCAGTTTAGGACCATTATATTTTCTTTCAGATAGAAGGTTTCCGTTTTCATCATAGCAACTTTCAAGGCCTCGTTCAAGAATAATGGGCATACTATTGTTGTTCAAATCAAGTTCTTTGTTTCCTTTCGTATCAAGTTTAAAAACAGGTGGTTTTGCCTGACATTGTTTACAAAATTCAAACTGGGAGTAATCATCAAACAGATCGTAAACCTTTAACCCAATACTTTCCAGATGATATAATTCACTATTTTTAGCATCGAGATATATTTTCCCGATGAGGTCCTTTCCTCCTGGAACCAGATTACCCGTACTCTCGTCCTTAGCATTCCTAATATATTTAATTATACTTTTCCAATCGAGAGCCCAATCCATATATTCATATGCGTTATTAAAATCGTTAATGTAGGATTGCTTGTCAGTTGCTAGTTCTTCAGCAGCTCCAGAAGATTGAATCGAAGCATAATCCTGTTTTAATTTATAAAAGTCATTCCTGAATGAGAAGTTATCAAAGACAAGCGTTTTTGCATTAATATCCGTCTTCAAAAAATATGAGATATCATCTGAAGGAAGTTTTTCAGATGAGGAAACTTTAGGGATAAATATCATATAATATAGATGTTTGGTTTTTCCAGCATCTAAATGATCAGTTATATAAAAATCTATACGGTTACCTTTGTCCAGCCAGTCAGCAAATGTTTTTCTGGCCCATGGGTTAGAAGATGCATTTTCTTCTTCATTTTTTTTCCAGAGTTCACCATCAGTTACAAGAATAGAAAATGTATTATTTCTGACAATCATGTCTAAGGCCTTATCAATAGGGGCATCGGCTTTCAGATAATTATTAGGGTCTTTCAATAAAGTAAAAAGTGATTCCTTAGAGGTGTTCTCGAATAGAGCAATAGAATCATTCGCCAGTTTATAAAAGTCTATTGAACTTATTTTCATAGAATTAATTACAGCATCAAAAAAATTTCTGCTATTGGCATCCCGAAAAGCGACATTTAGGCCTACTGTAAAATCCAAATAAAAGTCAACGTTTCTTGTTTCTTCACCTGCATGGCTAGTTCCACTTAAGAGCTGGTGATATTCACGAATCTTGTCCCATTGCAATACTAAGGATGACCTATGGCAACTTATGGTACCAAGAATAAGTAAAACCAATGAAAAAAAGAAAAACCTATACCTCATAATATTAGATTATTGATTGTTTAACACTTTTTTTATTACATTGGAATCAATGCTCTTACTCACTCCTTCGATAAATCCTTTTGCCCGGTTGCTAAAATCTTTTGCACCTTCTTCCACATCATTTATTAATTTTTGAGTACTATAAACTGCTCTTGCTCCCTCATATTTTCCCTCAAGTTGAATAAATTTATCCCTGTCATCTTCAGATAAAAGATTTAGCTTCTCTTTCGAGAAATAGTTTTTGAAATATTTGAAAGTAGAATCAGCGTCAGCCCAATTTTTCGAAGAATAAGCAGAATTTTCTGAGATAGTAGTGTTAACAAACTGCTCAAATCCATTAAGATTAACAATCGCACGATTTGCAGGATTACATGAAATCAAGATTAGAGAAAGCAACGCCAGTTTTTTCATGCTTTTTGACAATTTCAATATAAATTAAGTATTTTTAGATTCAACTTTAAAAATTTATGTCTCCAAGCCTAAATGTAGATTCCAAGGTAAACGTACTTTTAAAAACGAATTATAAATCAATGATCAAGTTTACAAAAACTTAAAATTATAAAAATTTATCAAGCATGATTCATATTTCTGGCATTTTTTATTAAAAAAGGAAGTTCAGGTCTGCAGATTTAAAAAATCCACAATAAAAAAATGAATCCAATGACAATCTGATCTTTACCTGACCATTGAAATACAATAAATTCATGAATTTTCTTGACAAGGATTTATTATCCGGGAGAATTTGAAAATATCCTGAAATATATTACAGAATTCAATAGAAAACAGTAAATTAGTCATAATTCTTTATACAGCAGTGCATCAACTGCATAATAATAATTAATCGTATGGGCACACACAGTATTATTCTCTTAGCAATTGCTGTTATTATTGGCATACTATTGATCAAGTTTGTAACTAAAGTTTTCTTTAAAGTACTTATATTCCTTGCTGTTGCCGGGGTAATTTGTTATCTCATATTCTTCTATACCGGGGGAAATAAAAATTCCGGTGAAAAGACATTTATGCTTTATTCTTTGCAGGAAAAATATTGTACCGGGAAAATGGATTCTGTCAAATGTGAATGCATTATTAATCCTCTTCTTAACGATCTTAGAGGGAAATATAAATCTGAAGAGATCGCAGAAATATCAAAAGATCCGATAAAAACAGCTGATGTACTAGTAAAATTATTAAGTGAAAACAGAACGGATATTAAGGCCTGCCTTAAGGGGAAAAATGCAGAACATGCCTGGAATGAATTTATTGTAGATGTAAAATCGTTAAAATTTGGTGATAAATTCAGGGATGCCGTAAAAGCCATCAAACCTTAAGAGTAAATCACAAAAAATCCTTACTTTCAATATGAAATAAACGCGACAGTACCTGTTTTTATTACACTGAATATTCAAATAATCTGACATCCCGTTGTATTGACCTGTCTAATATAAAACCTATTAGAATATCTGATGGCAAGTTTATGCATATTCCTTTCAAAAAATTTCCGTATCTGTTTGATGCAAAATTACTTTGGGGCTAAAAAACTATTCATCCGCTTACACTTTCACGGACTAAATGGTTTGGAAAAGCCTTTCTTGTAGTTTGTACTAAATAATTGATACAAGCCTTCTGTACTTAATAAAATGTATCGTTGTAATTATGATATAAGTGAGTATAAAATTAATAAGTGAAATGAATAGAGAAAATAAAAATATTCCAAAAAGTATTCCGGTGAAATGGCTGTATTTTAGTATGTAACCCGTAAGATCAAACTTCAGAAGCACTGTAACCATATTTATCAGAAGAAAGATCCCAATTATGGTGCCCAGACCTTCAAACATTCCCTTAAGATCAGGAGGGCTAAGCTGCATATGAGATGAAATTGAAAAAGAGAGGTAAAGAAACAACCAGAATAACAATGAACCAAAGTTTGAAAAAGTAAAAATAGTAGCTAAGATCTTCAGCCCATACTGGAACAATGATCCAAAATTACGCATCAGGTCAAAGAATCCGGTGTTTTGTATTTTGCTTGAGGAAAGAATTAAAGTGATTTCATTGAAATTAGGCAGCATAAAATACATCAATGCATACAATATGAATGATCCAAATATAATTGGCCCCAATCCGATAAAAAATTTGCCGACATTCTGATAAAAACTATCAGGGTTATATGAATGATTGACATAACCGAGTGAACCATCCGTGCTATTCGGAGAAAACAATTTGATATTTTCAATTCTGTGACCAAATACAAGACAGAAGAATGCATGCCCAAGTTCATGAACAGGGGTTCCTATCCATCCGGTAAAGTAAATATCCAGTTTTTGATTACCGGAATTGGCGAAAGTACCCCTTGTGGAACGAGAAATGAAATAAAGAAGGATACCAAAAATGAAGAAAAATCCGAAAACTGCCATAATCTGGAAAAAAGCAGATGATAATACTTTGCCCAGATATTTCAATAACATATTTACATATTCCATAAACAGACCTTTTAAATTCTAAAAAGAATATTGACTTAATGAAAAGCAAGTTTAGAGTATACTTCCTTGTCAATCATTATGTTATTTTAAAACACTTTTAATTCTATGATTAATTTAAGCTTTTGTAATCGTCTATCCGTCTAAATAATCCAAACTAAAGCAATAGATTATGTCAGAATACAAAATATGAGCTTTAATACTTTATCTAAATCAGTTCATCTTAGGTTTTTAAACCAAGTAGTGTTGCACATAAAAATATAAAATTTTTAACAGATTTTAAGTGTCAGTTGAAATATTATTTTCAGCTAATAGGCTTATGTTTCTAAAGGTATTAATTTCTCAATTTTAGATAAAAAACTAAACCAACGAAAACTGAAGAATCAAAGCATGGAACAAAAAGCAATTGGAGGAGGGAAGATATACCAAATTTATCAGGATGAATTCTAAAAAAGAAAGCTGTACAGAGTTCATGTTGTCTGGTTCATAATTTTGAAAATTTTTACTCCGGATGGACCAGCAGGTTTGCATGGCCATTTATCATAAAGAATTGAACAAACTATATCTATATGCTGATTTTAGAACTATACTGATTATCTTAACTGTGCTTTTCAATCATGATTAGTGGAAGGAAGAGTTTTCTTTTTTTGTACTTTTGATCTTTGTCAGAAATTAACACTGTTAGGTAGACCTTTGTTTTAATTGCATTATGATTATAATCATATGTACATAACATAGACATTCTGTTTATCTGTCAAATCAAAATTAATATAACAAAATCGCAGCAATATGCCAATCCAGTTTGTGGGACGTGAAAAGGAAATTGCTCTTTTAGAGAAACTTCTGGAAGAGACCAGGAAAAACTTGGGTAAAGTGATTATGATAAGTGCCGAACCAGGTTATGGAAAATCAGAGCTCGTTCACCATTTTTTAAGCAGGAATGATGCTGGCTGCTATATAGCCGAGAAACAATGTTTCAGTAAAAACATGTCAGATGCCTATCTGCCTGCTAAAGATATTCTTCTGCAACTTAATGCTGATGCCTTTTCGGGTACTGAAGATAAGAAAACGGTTTATGATCGTTTATCAGGGATAATAGGGCAAGCCGGGCCTGACTGGATTTCTGTAATACCTGTGGTTGGCAGTTTTGTAACTGCGGGCATTAGAACAATGCAAGCTGCAAGGGAACACTTTAGTAAGCAGGTTGAATCCAACATCATTAATGGCAAAGAGGACATACAACGACTTTTTGACAATGAACTTCGTAAACTGGCTGCGAAACAGCCTGTGATTATATTTATCGATGATATTCAATGGGCTGACGCTTCAACTCTCGATTTGATTTTTGCATTATACCTGTCACAACGTATCACCCCTTTCCCTCTCATGCTGATTGCCTGCTACCGAAGTAATGAATTAAAAACCAACCCAAACCTTGAAGGCCTCCTCAATAATCTGAGAAGCTATATGCGACCCGAATTACATATTAAAAGGACTGACCAATGGCTTCACGAAATGACCGTGCCACCTTTCGGGTTAGAAGAAATTGATTGTCTTATCCGAAATAGATTTCCTGCAAATGACTTTCCATCCGATCTCACTGATAACCTGCACCGTATTGCAAACAGCAATGTTCTGTTTGCCACATCAATCGTTGATTATTTGTTATTAAACGAAGATATATATGCTGATGCACAAAATGTTTATCACGTAAGACCGATAAGTCTATCTTATATGCCGGAAACAGCCAAGGGTATTATTGCTGAACGGGTAAGGCTACTAAATGATGACCTTAGGGATATACTGAATTGTGCCAGCATAGGTGGAGAGCAATTCTCGCTGCAAATGATTGCCGGAATAACAGGCGAAAACAAAATAAAACTTTCTAAAGGATTGAATGAACTTTCTTCTAAGCATGGCTTAATAGAATCGCTTCAGATGCGAAATATTGAAGAAATCCTCCTTTACATTTACAGTTTTACTCATTCACTTATTTATAAATATGTTTACGAAACACTTGATGAGAACACCCGCCGGATCTACCACAATCAGGCAGCTGATGTGATAAAATCCATTTTTGGAGAAGAACTTGAAAAAATGCCGGAGATAAAAGCTGACTACAACAGGCATATGCAGATTTCAATGGGGTTAATTGACCCGATAACCTACAAATTGACAGGTCAACATTACGAAAGACAGGAAGACTTAGACTTCTTGCTTGAGGCCTCAAAGGCTGAGGTTGACCAGGCAGATCAAGCCTACAAAACTTATTCTATGGAAGAATGCCTGGAGCATGCCCAAAAGGCAATGGATATGCTTATAAATGCTGGTGAATGTAATCCTGAAATATTAGAAGTCCGTTTCAATGCATTATGGAAGATCTTTGATGCACTCTTATGGTTGGGGCATTATCTTCAAGTAGAAGAAGTAGCTAATCAAATGGCAAGTATTTCAGAGAAACAGCAAAATTCAGAAAACACTTCAATCGCTTACAACAAAATTGGACAAGCACTACGATCGGAAGGAGATAATGACGGGGCTCTTCTTTGGCACAAAAAGGCACTTGAGATTTATGAGTATAATAACAACAGAGAAGGAATGGCTACATCCTATAACTACATTGGTAATGCAACTACTAAGATATACAATTATGAAGAGGCTATAACCTGGTATGAAAAATCAATAGAAATATACGAAAGCAATAACGACAAAAAAGGAATGGCAAAAGGTTACAACAATATTGGTATAGTTTTAGAAGACTTAGGGAATTATGACAGGGCAATTTTATGTTTCCAAAAAGCGCAAGATATTTATGAGAAAAATAACCAAACAGCAAACTTAGCAAAGGTTTACTCCAATATTGGTTCATTATATGGTTTAAAAAAGGATTATGATAAGGCTGTATCTTGGTATCAGAAAGCACTTGAGATCGATGAAAATAACAAAGACAGAGTTCAAATGGCGTCAACTTTCAACAACATTGGTTGGGCCTTGCAATCAAAAGGGAATTATTCTGAGGCTATTCCATGGCACCAAAAGGCACTTACGATATATGAAGGCAATAATGATATGGTTGGAATAGCTAAAGCTTATTTGCATATAGGTGTGGCATTTGATTTAGAATGCGATTATAAAGAGGCTATTCCGATGTACAAAAAATCGCTTGAATTTTATGAGAGCAGTAATGATAAGGTTACAGAGGTTTACGATAATATCGGGAGAGCTCTTGCTTTAACTGAAGATTATGACAATGCCATTCTCTGGTACGAAAAAACTATTATGATTGCGAAGGGCAACAATGACAAAGAAATGATGGCGAAGTCATACAATAAAATCGGCTGGGTGCTGATATCAAAAGAAGATTATGACATGGCTATTTCCAATTATCAAAAAGCACTTGAGATTTATGAAAAGGACAATAATAGGTCAGGTATATTCGAAACATACGATAACATTGGCTGGGTTCAGCAATTAAAATGCGATTATACCTTGGCTACTTCATCTTATCTTAAAGCGCTTGAAATTGCTGAAGGCAATGCGGATATGGAAATGACTGCAATGATATATAACAATTTAGGCGATATTATGATCTCAAAAGAAAATTACGATGAAGCTATTCTCTGGTGTCAAAAAGCGATCAAAATTGCAGAAAGCAACAATGGGGAAAAAAGTATTGCCATCTATTATAATACAATTGGTTCTGCATACGAATTGAAAAAAGAATTTCGTACTGCACTATTATTCTTTGAAAAAGCACTTCTAATGTCTGAAAACTTAGGCAGAACCGAAGAAATCAATAATACAAAGAAAGATATTGAACGTTTGAAAAAAATGATGAATTAAAATTGTAGCTTGAAAGAGTTTTTTATGATAACCTATAATTGCTGGGTACTCAGATACATCAAACTAACATCGCATAGCATAATGTCGCGAACCATTTTCATGTTAAATTGACTGTATATCATTAGGAGTGTTATTGTCCTGTGTATTGCCAAAAAATCTATTTATCAGGAGGAAAATGGTTATAACATCTTATGGCAATTAATGCTCAGATTAACTTAGTGAATAAATCATTTAGACTAGTGCTGAATTCCGAGTTAAAAAACTTCGACAATCAATTAGTTCCTTATACAAAGAATCGAGTAGCCGTTATCTTTTCCCAAGCTGGCAAGATTTGAACCTCTAATATATCCATTCATCCATAGCGCAAATGCTTCATCATAGCTATTTCCCATCGATGATGACTAAAAGTATGTACGTTTATCTTAATTTCTGTACATTTGAGAATGTATAAAGATAATATCATTTTAAAAGAATTCTATGTTTCAGACTATTGATGGTTTAGAAGAAATTTTAAATTCCGAAGGCCTGGTACTCCGACTTCTTAAAAAAATAGAGTCCGAACCGGATGAATACAAACTATATTTAGAATGCGGGTGCAGGGAAAAGCATGAAAGTGTCATTTGCAAAACGAATCCGGAAATTGTTATGCTTTATCTTAATGGCCGGTTGAGGACCGAAGAGCTGTTCCTCATCAGAAGCGATGAGGAATTTCTTGTGAAATCAGAAAATGGCTATGAAAAAAGAATGTATTCTCCTGACTTTAAAAGTAATTATATAGATGATCTTAAATATGGCGACTTTTTTTATACAGAACTGAGTGCTGATTTAAAAAGCAGACAGGATATTCTTACTGTACTCAGAATTCTGGAAAGATTTTAATTGCATTTGAATACTTTCAGTAAACAATAAATGGTAATCAACTTCTGAGGATCAATTTATAAAAATTCTCATTGGCCCAAACCATAAAATCCCTTTCGCTAAATTTTTCAATAAGCTCTATAACATTATTTCTATACCAATCCAATAAATTTATTTCCGGCCAAAAGGTTTTCATTATCGGGAAGTCGGTACCAAATAGAATTCTGTGCGACAAACCGGCATCGCAAATAAGCTTAATACTTTCATTTGACATAAAAGAACTGTCTGCATAGGCATTTTTGGCTCCTTTTAAAACGGTGAGAGTTTGGGAAATTGGTTTGCCGTGTGCTAAAATAAAGGTAACCTCCGGGTATTCCCGGCAAAACTTGTAGAATTGAATGGCATTTGATCCGCGCCAGCCACCGGTATGAAACATTACCGGAACTTTTTTATTTCTGGCAACCTCAATAACTGTACTTATTTTATCTGGCAGTTTATCCCATTCTTTTATAGCATAGGCGTGAATTTTCATGACCTTGTAATTCAGCGTATCATAAAGTTTAAGGGTTGGGTCTGTATCAACCATTTCGGGCGATACCCAAAGGTAAGGTACAAACCTAGCAGTCGGTAAGGATGCCATGATTTTTTGATCTCGGTTAAAATCGCTTGCCCAGGTGGTTCCAACAGGCATAATACCAACTTTGCCAATACCTAATTCGTCAAACCATTTTATGATTTGTTTAGGTTCATAATTATCCTCTCTGAATTGACCATAATGGACATGGCAGTCGCAAATCTTGGGAGCAATTTTATCATATGAAATTTCCATGTTAATCAATAACAATTGTTAAATTTGGAATTCAACTTTTCAGAAAAAATTAAAGTACCCTAACATCATCTAAACTCAACCCACTTTTTGTTTTTGAAAATACCACCTCAAATGAATAATTTTCCAAATTACCAGTTGTACTCCCTTTTATCTGCCTTGATTGGTCTTCCATTCGATCAATAACACTTCTAATTTGAGTATCTATAATACCTAATCCCTTTAGTTTTTCAGCTATTTCCATTTTTGTTTGATTCCTGTAAATTTCTATTTCCATTATAAATTATTGTTTAACAAAAGGATATCCATGGAAGGGACTCATTCATGACAATTTATTGATTCATAAATTCTTCCCAATCCTTTAGTTTTTCTTCAACAAATGTTTTCCTTCGCCTGAAATATTCCTGATCCTTTGTATTACCCATTATTTCTTCGTCTTCCAATTTTAAATTGATTCTTCTCAGTACCTTTTTCATAGAATCAAATACTTCTGCTTCATCTATTGAATTCATTTTATTTTTTTTGTTTCTAAATAATCCTCCACCATTTTTTTATTCAAAAACGCCACGTCACAAAAATGCTTGGTAATCTTAAACATATCACCATTGTTTTCATTATAATTTCGAACAAGACACATTGCACAGTAATCGCGAGCCTCGCATACTACACATTCAGGAAAGGACCCATTCGTAATGGTTCTGAGTTTTTTTAATTCTTCAGAGTTTCCCCAAATATCTTTTAATGATTGTTTGTAAGCATTCCCCAACACCATACCCTGCCAGCCAGCACATGGGTAATAATCGCCGTTAGCCGTTAAACAGATATTATCGACACCCACACCGCATACCGGCATTTTTTTGAATTTTTCTATATCCCTTGATTTGGGTTCCTGTTGCAATGTAGAATCTAAATAATCATAGTCGAATTGCAGCATATCTTTGAGCAACTCTTCTGTTTCCTCTAGGTTTATACGCTGAGCCAGATTATTTGTATTGTGATCTGCCTGTGCCATCATAATAAAATCTGTATATGCTTTAGTGCGTAGCTTATTTGCATAAACCAATACATCTTTATATGATTTGCGATTGAGTTTCATTACAGGACAAGAAATTTGTACCGGAATATCAGCAGCAACCAATCGCTCAATGGCATTTTTTGTCTTAGCATAGGACCCTTTTACCAGAGTAATTGCATCGTGTTCTACCGCTTTCATTGAATATAGAGATACCTGAACCAATGATGGATTAATCTCTTTTAGCAAAGCAATATGTTCATCTGTAAGTAGTGTTAAATTGCTTAATATACTAATAGAGAAATCGTTTTTACGGGCATGACGTAAAATTATAGAGATCTCTTTATGCATAAAAAGTTCACCGCCGGAAAGAGTAACTTGCAATGTACCCATTTCTTTCGCTTCATCGAGAACACGAAGAATAAGCGAAAGTTCCATGTCAATACCTTCGTCCTTTTTGGCATTAGGTATATAGCAATGAATACAGCGCTCGTTGCAGCGTGATGACACTTCTATTTGCAGACAAAAGATTGTTGGTTCTTTATGAAATTTTTCGTAGAAAAATTCAGAACTTTCTGTTAATACATCTTTTTTATCGGGATTAGTAAAGTCATATAAGGCTGTTTTGGGATTAGCCATTTTATAACTGAATGATGGTTCTTTGGTATTAAGTTCGTCAACATTATTCCCTGAAAGTAAAAAGCCTGACTTTTCCAAATCCTCAGTAAATTCAATGAAATCTGCTTTTAACTCTTTAAAAGTAATATCCTGATATAAAGGTAACAGTTCCTTTACTATTAAATCAATATCTTTTGGTAAACGGTTAATCTTTTCTAAAAAGTCAGCGCCTGTTTCATTATAATTACAGTCTTGCTTGGTAAGCTGATTTGTAATGTACCCAATATTGCCATAACGGCGAATAAAAGTGTCTTTGGTTTGTCGAATTTTCATTTTTAATTTAAAATTGTAAAAAAACACCCCCATAAATGAGGGTGCTTAAAAAGATTAAATTGCTCTATCGCAGTCTTTACACCCACCTTGTCCAAGTGTACCACTACCAGTGTTTTTTGCTGGACAACCAGCAGCGTAAGAGCCTTGTGGGTTGTTTTTAGCTACAACCTTGGCTTTTTTGTACTTTTTCATAGCAGTATTAAATAATTTGAAAATTCCCCTACTCTGTTTTGGCTTTTCGGGCTCCGCCATTTCTAAAAATATTTTTTTGAAGTACATTAAGGCAATATATCTGTGACACTAATTAGAATGGGCTAATAAAAATAGAATAATAAAATCGAAAAATTCACAATTTGTTTAAAAATGTTTCTACAAATTACTTTGTTGTACGGATTACCCTATTAGGGGGCTGAACAAAACAAAGGTATCAAATAGAACTCACTAAAGCAATTGACAAATAACCACAACAAGATTAGCTACAAGAATTTTTTTGAATATATCCTACTTTACTTAGAGGGTCCAATAATATTAAAAGATCTCATATTCACAAACACTTAAAAATCAAACCACTTTTGTTTAAAACCAAGATCGTTACCTACTCCAAATGGAACAAGAATTATTCCTTTAATAGATGAATCATTAATATCTAAAATATTATCCAACATTAGTTGATTTAAGGAATAAAATTTATCATCTCCACTCTTAATGCAGTACCCGTGTAAAAATTTTCTCTGCTCGAATCAGATTGTAATAAGGATCCTATAATCAGGGACGTCATCAGCATTTCATAAAATGAAATTGAAGCAGAGAACCGATTCATCATTTTACTCCAGTAATGGATCCCTAGAAAGATGAGATAACTTAATTCAACCGGATCTACTGTCCTTACAAAAAGAGATTATCCAGGAAATATTTCCGCTTATAGGATTCTGTCTTTATACTCCCTCCCATATAAAACGTCCATTACAAACATAACATAAATTCCCGTCACGCTTTGGACAAAGCATGAATCGATTCCCTGGTTGCAATACAATGTGACCTTTGTTGGCATACTTATTGAACAATTGTACTCCTTCGCAAATTGGGCATACCATTATTTCATAGTGATACGGATCTTCTGGCCATCTCTTTCCTTTGTAATTACACCAATTATATACCTTTCCGTTACATCTTGGACATCAATTACGTTCCTAATTAAGGAATTTTTTTGAATTTTTTTCTTCAAACATAATATTGTGGATCATCTATAGTAAACTCTTATCGTATGAACCTTCAATCGGATTCAAATAGAACTTATCATACCCATGTCCCGGTCTTACTATAAAACTTCCTTTTCGCAAAGATTCAACATTTGCCTTTACGATTTTATCCTGAATTAGTGTAACGGTTTTAATTATATCCTTTTTAGATAATCTTTTCCCCCCATTTGCAAAAATTTCAAGAGATATACAGAAACTTTTTGTTCATTTACAGGAGTGCTTTTGTCAAATGCACAACTTTTCTACATGTTAAGAAAAGTTTAAAGAGAGGAAGAATTGGATAGAATAAATATGTAAATTTAAATCTGTACTTTTGAGATACTCTGATCTGAGATTTAATAGAGAAGAATTTTTAAAAAACCTTAGAATTGCCATTTTTAATCGTTGTCATTGAGCTAAAAGACCTTTCAGTTAGCTGAAGAAAAATAAAATAAACAAAGCAATGTTTGAAGAAATAAAGGAAATAAGAGACCTTTTAAATTCTGAGGGTCCGATACTAAGGTTACTTAAAAGAACCGATGTCGAACTCCCGGAAAATGATCTTTACATTGAATGCCGATGTAACAGGAATAAGGCAACCATCATATGTAAGATCAGTACGGAAACACTGGAAATGTATTTTAAAGGACGCCTTCGAACAAAAGAACTTTTCCTCATTAGAAGCGATGAGGAGTTTTTTGTGAAAACAGGGAATATTAACACCAGAAAAAGTTTTCGTGATAATTTCAGAACAGAGTATATTGAGGACCTTGTTTATGGTAATTTTTATTACACAGAATTACCGGAAGATTGCAAAGGCAATCCTGATAGCAGTGAAGTGATGAAGTTCTTAAAGACTTTTTAGTAATCAGTTAATGATCTGATTATTCCTTGAATATAATTATCTATACATTTATCCTGTAATAATAACCTTTCTCTCCATGGATCAAAATATTCATTTCCCTTTAATCTCTTCAGAACAACTGAATAAAGTTCATACCCGGGGCATTGATTACAAAAAACTCGGTACTAAGATCCTTTCAGGATTCCATTTGTATACAAAATTAAATAGTAAAATACCTGACATTACAATCATGCAGGATATAGATCAGAAGAAGCTTTTTTCAAAGCTTATAGAACATTATAAACCTAATCCGGCAAACATTGTGGTTGAGGAAGAATATGATGAAAATAAGGGGGGAATGGAACTTAAAAAATGGATGATATTTCTTAAAAAAGATCTGATGATTTGTTACTCTGACGAGGGAGTTAATCTGCTTTACGACAATGAAACCCCCGAACCTGAAGCACTTGAATGGATTACTCTTCTTCAGTCTCTGGTTAAGCCACCCGATGGAGAAATGAAAGAGGAAGGCAAAATGAATATTCTTGCCCAGGATATGTATTCCAATATGAGTCTTAAGAGTTTTACGGTGCCCAAACCGGTCGTCGATATAGATCTTCATTATAATGAAGATTTCAGGCTGGTACATGAATACATATTAAAACGACTTCAAACTCCTGATGATACGGGACTTGTTCTTTTGCATGGCCTCCCTGGAACAGGTAAAACAACTTACCTGCGTTACCTTTCATTTATACTGAACAAAAAGCTGATCTATGTACCGCCTGCAATCGCTTCAAACCTGTCCTCCCTGAACTTTGTAACTTTTATGATTGATTATCCAAACTCCATCCTGATCATTGAAGATGCGGAGAATATTCTGGTAGATGATGGCATAAGAACATTCCAGGTAAGTAGCCTTCTCAATGTTGCAGACGGTCTCCTTTCTGACTGTCTTAATCTTCAGGTGATCTGTACTTTCAATACTGACCTACGCAGGATTGACAAGGCTTTGCTCAGGAAAGGAAGGCTCATCGCCTTGTATGAGTTTAAAAAACTTTCATTGGATAGAACAAAAATCCTTGCTAAAAGTCTTGGAATTGATGAGCTGCCTGAAAGTCCGTCTACTCTCGCTGATATCTTCAATATGTCTGATCCTGACTTTAGATTTGAAAAGAAAAACAAGATTGGATTTAAAAGTTAACCATGAAACCAATAAAGCTGCCTGATTTGGATATTGAAGATGTAAAATCTCTCTTTATAAAAAACAAGGTATTTGATACTCACGAAGATATAATGTTTGAGGAAGATTCATTTTTCGCTGCTTTAAATAAACACCTCCCTTCGAGTATCAAGTTCTCCTGTGACAGAGAATCAATAATACATATCACTCATTGGATCTTATCTAAATATAAAATTCCTAAAGGGAACATAATTACTCTTAACAATTATAGGGGTCATGATCAGAAAATAATATTGATTCTGTTTTCTCGGGACCTGTTTGTTATAATTGAAGAAGAATATTTTTCCAGTCTGGAAATTATCTGTCCCTATGGCAGTTATTCTGAATTCATTAGCGCGGTCTCAGCAATGATAAAAAAGCTGGAAACTGTAAAGAAAAAAAGAGAAGATAACTTTTACCTGATCCTTATAAAAAAAACAAGTACAGGTACTGAGTTAAAAGTGAAACAGTTCCAGTTAAAGCCTTTTAAAATAAGTATTGAAGACAATTACAATGATGACTTCGTACCTGTTCATAACAGGATTACTGAACATTTAAATACCAGAGATAATAAAGGTGTTGTCTTATTGCACGGTACTCCGGGTACAGGGAAAACAACTTATATTCGTTACCTTGCCCGTACGCTTGACAAAAAAATAATATATATTCCGCCACAGTTTTCATTAGATCTTACGTCTGACAGGTTTATGGAGCTAATGCTTCAGCATCCTAATTCAGTGCTTATTATTGAAGATGCAGAGAATATTATCGAAGACCGGAATATGGGAAGGAACCTTTCCATATCAGGACTACTTAATATTACAGATGGATTGCTGTCCTTCTGTCTTAAACTGCAGATCATCTGCACATTCAACACAAATCTTTCACGGATTGATCCTGCTCTTCTTCGAAAGGGCAGACTTATCGCGCTATATGAGTTCAGGGAACTGGAAACGAAAAAGGCTAAAAAGCTGGCATCAAATCTTAAGCTTCAGATCCCTGTTACCGGACCTATGACTCTGGCAGAAATATATAGTCATGCGAGCAATTCATTCGATTACATTCCTAAAGAGATTAAAGGTTTCAGGAAATAGAAAAATATGGCTGCAAAACTGTACGATACTCTTGAACTTCCTGTTGATCAAGAATTTGATCTTATTCCGTACATAAATATAGTTCAATATCCATTTTCTATTGAGAATGACCTTACCACTTTGTTTTGCTGTATGAATGACGCACCATATCTCGTTCGCACATACTCCCAATGCAATGAACAGGAGGTTCTTAAGTGGGTTTTAGAACTGAAAGTGCAGAAAAAGAATATCTTCATAAGATCTCATGTATTGCCTTTCAGTGACCAGAAAAAAATTTACAGATGGTATGCGTGGCTGCAGAAAGACCTTCTTATTTCAATTGTGGGTGACGGTCTTTCAGTTTATTATTCCGGACATATTCCGGGGAAAAAAATGCAGAATCTTTTTGAATCCATTGAAACCCGTTTTAAAAAGGAGGAGTTTTATAACTGTATTTATTATATTGATAATTTTTTAAATGGGGATCAAAAAATTCTCAGATTAAGTGACAAGATTATCGATACTGACATTCTCTTTAATGATGATATAAAGAATTTTGAGGGAAAGATCACAGAAATTCTGGAGCCTGATAATACAACCGGGCTTATAATACTTGCAGGAGAGTCTGGCAATGGGCAATCAACGTATTTGCATCATCTTACCAGAGTTTTAAGAAGACGTTTTCTGTATCTAAGTAAATGGGATGCTCCAACCTTTGATTTGGAAATGCTGGATTATCTGGAATATAAAAGGCCACTGCTGATACTGGAAGATGCTGATGAATATGTGTTAAATACTCATGTATATGAAGGCAGTTTGGGGAAGTTTGTTAAAGATCTGCTTAATGGGAAGATTTCAAAAAAGATAAAGCAATTGCCGGTTATCCTTACGCTTAATTATCCGTTTAGTCACTATCCCAAACTCGACCAGTCAGATAGTACATATATCATTGCAAAATATGAGTTTACACCTTTAGAGACAAAGAAAGCAAGATCGCTTATAATGTCTTTAGTTAAATCGCTTGAAATAAGTAGCCCAACAACCTTATATGACATTTTTCACGGCAACGACTAATTTATATGTTATTGTGTTTTTTACTTTGTCTCTTCTTTTTTCTAAACTACAAAATAATCCTATAAATTTTTTCTGATCCCTCATTTTACTGATACTCGGAAATTTTCTAGATTTTTTTTGACATTACTAATTTTAAAATATCAAGTGTGTCCCCAGATTTCATTCATGTAGTACCCACATAGGAAAATGGGCAGGTGGAGAGGGGGTATCCGAATAGCGGTGGATACCTCTGATTTCAATGTGATATAACTCATTGTACAG
>Ga0182027_10001751_pt1 | contig 35777 bp, 40 predicted proteins | sample 712E1DmetaG_FD_121300 | JGI IMG/M metagenome (GOLD analysis project Ga0182027, IMG submission 121300) | Permafrost microbial communities from Stordalen Mire, Sweden - 712E1D metaG (Illumina Assembly) | ecosystem: Environmental > Terrestrial > Soil > Wetlands > Permafrost | place: Sweden...
TGCACCTGCTCTCTGAACTTGTTTAACTGAATTCAGTCGGCAAGATTCCGGTCTGTCGGACCATCTTGTGGAACAGCCTCCGAAACCCATGATGCGATCGCGGCGTGCTGTCCAGACGACGGGGTGGACAACGGTTTAATTTTACAAATAATACGTCCATGGACACTAAAGAATGCGCGCTTGGCTTGAGAATTGAGAAGGTGTGATCTCTAGAATGATGCGCGTTGAGATTGAGCCGGACCTTCTGCGCGTGGGTGTGCCCTTCGGAGGACTGCATCGTTGTTTGGGCTATGCGGGGTTGCTGGAGATCCTCAAGGACCTCAAGAACGAGCGCTATGCGTAAATGCCGGGATGGCTGGGCCGCCCGTTCGACTCCGAGGCCTTTGATTTGAACGAGACCGACCTAGCCGTTCGTAGGGCTCCCAGCCGCGTAGAATTTCGCTGACAATAGATAGCCACGTTGTTCGGTTGGACCCTCGTGTGATTTACCGGCCCAAATTTGAACGATTTCGGTCGACCTCCGACCCTGATGACCCCGGCGGGTAGATCGTTGAAAAAACTTCCACTTAACCCCCTTCCTGCGGGCATTAGCGTGAGTGAAATTCGAGGTTGCCAACTCCCCTATCAGCGGCTGTCGGGGTCGCCGTTTGGCTCAAAATAATGGCGGCGACCCCATCCCGCCTGCCGAAGCGCCAGCGGCCAAAAGGCGGGATATGTGCGGCAATCAGGGAGGAGGCAGCCCAGGAGCCGACAAATTGTCAGACAATTTGCGTATCCTGCAAACACCCTGATTGCCCAGTCGTCCCACCATACCTCATGTCCACCGTGAACTCCGAACCCAATTAAACCCAAACAACTACCAGACCCAGCCACACCCTGATTTCTCATTCGACCCACCCCACAAATTAGCCCGAGCGGCATCCATAAGCGTCTAAATCCAAACAAAAATAATTGTGGCTGGCCCTAGTGGTTGAGCTCATATGTCTGGCCGCTTTTTCTCCCTGATTGACCAGCCTCCGTGGCATCCATGAGCGGCCTTATCCAAATAAATACAAAAAGAGTCGAATGGCCCATCAGAAATTTGAATTAACCGCACGACTTCTCCACTTAATCTACCGTCGGGAATAAAGAGGGGGTCTCCTGGCTCTCTCAAGTAGAGGCCCTTATGGTTGAAACAGCGAATCAGATCAGAAGAATTATTACACGCCTTTCAGAACCCGAATTCCAGGCCTATCTGAAACGGGTTAATGATCTCTCCTCGACCCGTTCCCGAGTGATGCGGAAAATGATCCGGGAGTTTATCGACATGGGGCCGGACCTGCTTCGGGATGACCTCAAAACCATTGGCGAAGGCGTCTATCAATTGGGCGCGCTAGGCCGCAACCTGAACCAGGAATTGCGGGCCATGCATAGCGGCAAACTCCCAAGCCAGCCAGCCGACATCGCCTTAACCGAACAAGTCAGGGACCAGGTGGGAAGGCTGGAAAAATCATGGATCGCGGCGGTCAAGCGGTCCAGAAACCGGTGGGTAGGCCATGACCGCGCTTAATTTCGGCAAGTCACGGATCGTCAAAGGTCATGCCTTGTCATTAGGGGTACGCCTACTAGCGGCCAGGGGTGTACCGCAAGCGGTGGTCAAAGTCCTCAGTTACGGCCATGGGACCCCAGGGGTGAAAGCTTCCATGAAGTACATCAGCAAGGATGGAGAGCTGCCGCTTGAAACCGAATCAGGGGACATCGTTATAGGGAGCGTTGAGCAGAAAGAACTTGTCAAAAATTGGTCCCGAGATTTCGGAACCCGAAAGAACAGCCGGGACAGCGTTCATCTCACCTTCTCCATGCCGAAGGGATCGGACCCGGAAGCGCTGAGGGGAGCGGTAAGAACGGTCTTGAGCAAAAAGTTCCCCGGCCATGAATCGGTCTTTGCCATTCACGAGGATAGGCCGCACCCCCACGCTCATGTGGTTGTGAAAATGCGAAGCCGGGAGTCGGGGAAGCAACTGCGGATCAACCGACCGGAGATTCAGCAACTGCGGGAAGCCTTTGCGGAAGCCGCCACGGAACAGGGCGTCGAGCTGGCGGCTTCTCCCCGCGCCGCCCGCGGCGTCGGCCAGAAAGGAACCAGCCAAGCCGTCCATCATCTCCGCAAGAGAGGAATTGTTCCCAGAGTCGATAAGGTGATGGCGCAGGAAGTCATGGATGACCTTGAGCGGGGCGGCTGGCGAGAAAAGGTCTGGGAACAAGCCCAACGCGAACGTAATGAGCAGGAACGCAAGGCTTATCTTAAAGAAGCGCAGAGGGTGCGCGCCGAAGCCGCTCTGAAAAAGCCCGCGCACGATCCGAGAACGCAACAAGCGCTCATCAAGGCAGCCGCCGACCTGGCTCGCTACTCCGAAGAGATGCCTGAGCCAAAGACCCGCCGCCAAACCATGATGGAAAAATTCGCCAAACAATTTGGAATTCGAAATCCGCAAGAGACCCAGCGCCAGAACCGGGACACGGGGATGGAACGGTGAGGGCGCTCAATGATACGAGAGGTGATACCATGGAGCAATGGGAAACGTTGAAATCAGCAGCAAGACGAACGGGCTATGCCTACAACACCTTCAAGAAATGGCGCTATCTCGGGATCATGCCGTTTCCGGTGCATGAGGATCGCGCGCGGCCTGGACAGAGGCCGAAGCTGACGGTGAATGTTCAGGATGTCGATGCTTGGAAGGAGCGTGCCAGGGTGCCTGCTATGAGAAACGCCGTGGTATAATTTCCGAAATCATGCGACGGATTCAGGGCATCAACCATGATCGAGGCTACACGAAACTGCGCATTTGGCTTGGGCCCAAACGCAGCAGGGACGGTACGCTGAATAAGCCGTTCGTAAAATATTTTGGTCCGTATAACAAGATCAATATTGCTCGCGCCAAAGTCTTCATGGATGAGGTGAGGGAACAGTACAAGAAGGGAAAGCCAATCAAAAAAGAGCCCCAGCCGTTTGCGCTCGCCGATGCTGCCGACCTATTTTGGACACGGCATTGGAAAAATGACCCCAACCGTTCTAAAGGGTCGCGGCGCAGCGCCTATTACGTGATTGAGGGGTTCAAGAATTATTGGCCGACGCGGCCTATTCACTTGGTAAAACCCGTCGACATAGAACAATACATGGTTGCGCGCAAAGCCATGGGTGTCGGTGACGGCACGATAAAGCATGAATTAAACCTTCTGGGGTCCATGTTCGAGCGGATTGATGAATACGTCAAGCGCGACGAAATTGATCCGGTATTGCTGCCTGAGTTCAATCCTGTGAAGTACGCAAAGAAGCCGGATGTATCCCATCTGCGCAGGGAACGATGGGCTTCTAAAGAAGAGCTGAAGAAAATAAAGGCATGGTGCCAAAGCAACGATGCTGATCTTTGGAGGGCGATTGAGCACGCTATTCTGACCGGCCTTCGCCGAGGCGATTTGACCGCTTTGCAGGGTAAGGCCCGCGTCATGGGGAGAACTCAAAAGACGGGCAGCCTGATTTCAACTCCTGTAAGCTTCGCCCAGCCGGTGTCCATGAGCAACTATCAGAAGCGGTGGAAGAAAGCGCGTAAAGCGGTTGGCATGGAGGATTTCCACTGGCATGACTTTCGGCACACGCACGCCACAATGCTCAAGAACCTGGCCGCTCCCAATGAGCTCATTCAAGAATCTCTTGGCCACTCTGACCCAAAGCAGACCGAAATTTATACCAATGCCAAAGCGGAGCGGCTGGCACCCTGGGTGGATAAGCTGCGTTCCGAGCTAGACAGTATCGATGTGGCCTGATAGAATCACGACTCCGGGTGCTTAGCTCAGCGGTAGAGCATCGTCCTCACACGACGAGGGTCACAGGTTCAAATCCTGTAGCGCCCACCACTTTTTCTCGACTGAGAAACGAAGTCTGGTGTCGTAATTGGTGTCGTAAAACGGGGTTTTCACAAAAGTCGCAATTTTAAAGTCGTTGATGATAAAGCATTTTTAAATTCTGATAGGGCTGTAGCATGCCATCCTCACACGATGGAAGTCACAGGTTCAAATCCTGTACAGCCCACCACTTTTTGAACGTATCTAAGGAGGATTACATGAAATTGCGTTTCGTGACTGGCTTGGTTCTGGCAGGATTGTTAAGCGTTTCGGCTTTTGCAGATCAGACGGCGCCGAAGGGGGAATTTTATGTAAACCCGGGAATTGCCGCCATGGGCGCCGGAACCGGCAACTATAAAAACTCTTTTTCGCTCGAGGCGGCTTATTTAAAGGGAATCCACGAGATCGCGCCGATCGGTTGGGAAGCCGGATATCTCTTCGGCTCCAAGCTGGATGATACGGGAACCAGCGTCAAGATTCTTCACATCGCTCCTGAAATCAAGGTCGGGCCGACGTTCGGTGTGGCAGGACTGCAGTTGAATGTCTTTGCGATCGGAGGGGGCGGATTTTACTGGAGCCATCAGAACAGCGCCGCATCGACCGCCAGCTATGACAATTATAACGGCGGGTGGAATATTGGAATGGGCACTGCCGTCGAACTTCCAGGCAACTGGAGCGTGGGCCTTGAGTTCCGGCGCCACGAAATTGTGAACAAGCATGCGACGGACTTCACCTGGTTCACCCCGGCCCTGCGTTTTGCCCTGATGTTTACTTAACCGCCGGCACCGCAACGTTCCCCGGCACGCTAGAGTTACAACAGGCTCATGATCCCCATGAGGCGCTTGGGCAACACTGTCCTTGCCCGCCCGTTGATTGAAAAGTAGAATACCTTCTCAATGAAAGACGCCATTAAACTGCTTCTCGCCCTTCAGGAGCGCGATCTCGAGCTGGACCGCCTGAGCGGGGAACTCGCCGCTGTCCCGGGAAAGATCGCCGAAATCAAGGCCGGCATCAGCGCCGCCAAAGCCGCGCTGGAAGACGCGAAGAAGGAAGTCACCGCGCTCCAGATGTCCAAGAAGCAGAAAGAGCTGGATCTTGAGTCGCAGGAGAGCTCGATCCGCAAGCATTCCACCGAGCTGAATGCCGTCAAGACAAACGAAGCCTATCGGGCGCTCCTGGGCGAAATCGATAAGGCCAAGCTGGCTCAGTCGGCCCTCGAAGATCAGATCCTGCAAACCATGGAGCAGATCGATCTGGCCAATAAGTCCTGGAAAGAGAAGGAATTCAGTTTCAAGGCGAACGAAGCCGGTCTTATAAAACAGATCTCGGATTGGGAAGCCAGGCAGAAGGAGCTTGAACAGACGCTGGCGGGCAAACAGTCCGAACGGCTGTCCGCCTTTGAGTCCTTGCCGAAGAATTTATCCGCTCAGTACGACAAACTGCGCAAAGGCAAGCGCGGCGCATCGATCGTCCCCATCCGCAAAGAGCAATGTGCGGGCTGCCATATGAAGGTGTCCCAGAACCTGATCAACGAAGTGCGCCGCGGCCAGAAGATGATGACCTGCGAATCCTGTTCGCGCATCGTTTATTTGGAAGAAGCCGTCGCCGCCTGACCTCCATTTTCGTTCTTTGAAAGCTGCATTCGGAGCGCCGCTGTTTGTGGGGTGACCCGCAAATAGAGGAAAGTCCGAACTCCATGGGCAGGGTGCCTGGTGCAAGCCAGGACGTCTGAACAATTCGAATGCATGGAATTGTGCCGGGCGATGGAAAGTGCCACAGAAAATAAACCGTCCACGCACGAGCCTTGATCCAATGAGCGTGCGTGGATAAGGGTGAAACGGCGAGGTAAGAGCTCACCGCCCCTGCGGTAACGCGGGGGGCACGGCAAACCCCACTTGGAGCAAGATGCCTTCCGCAAGGGAGGAGTTAGAGGAGAGCCGGCCCGGCTCGTCTGGACTCTAGATCATCGCCAAGAAGAATGGCGCTCACCCTTCGCGCGAGCGAAGGGGGACAGAATTCGGTGTACAGAATGCAGCTTTCATTTTTAATAAAAAATCCTCCGTTTTGTCGACGGAGGATTTTTTTATTGGGGGCATTGACAGAGTCTCCAAGGGGTGATAGACTTCTGGTGGAAAGTGGGGGAAAGTGGTGGATAGTAGGAAAACATTCTTCATGGGGCAGTACGAGCACGGTCTGGATGGAAAAAACCGTCTCTTCCTGCCGTCCCGATTCCGTGAGAAAAACAAAGGTTCGGATTTCATCATCACCCAGGGGCTGGAACGCTGCCTCTTCCTTTTCCCGCTGGCATCCTGGAATGACCTGGCGTCCAAACTCGCCGATCTGCCGATCACGAATAAAGTCAAGGAACGCGCCTTTAAGCGGATCCTGCTCTCGAACGCCTGTGAAGCGCAAGTCGACAGGCAGGGGCGAATCCTCCTAGCGCAGCATCTCAAAGACTACGCGAAAATCCGGCACCAGGTGGTGGCGCTCGGCGTCTTAAAGCACATCGAGCTCTGGGCTAAGGAAGAATGGAATCAATACCGGCAGAAAGCGCGGACCACGTTCGACAAAGTGGCGCCGCTTCTCGATTTGTGACGGCCTACGATCATGTCCCGGTGCTGGGGGACGAGGTCGTCGCAGCCTTCAATTTTGGTCGCGACAGTATGGTGGTGGATGGGACGCTCGGGCTGGGGGGGCATACGGAGAAACTGCTCCAGAGTTATCCATCCATGCGCGTCTTGGGGATGGATTGGGACGCCGACGCGTTGAACACGGCTCGCCAGCGTCTTGAAGGATTCGGAAACCGTTTTGAAGCGATTGAGTCGAGCTACACGGAGATTCCGTCCGCGCTGTCCCAGAGGGGTCGTGGGACAGTGGACGGAATCCTCCTGGATCTCGGGCTCTCCTCGCGGCAGCTCCTGGACACGGAGCGCGGGTTCAGTTTTCTGCGGCCAGGTCCGCTCGACATGCGGATGTCGCGTGCCCTGACGACAACGGCCTGGCAGGTCTTGAACCATTCGAGCGAACGTGAACTGGCGGACCTCTTCTGGAAATTCGGGGAAGAGCCCCAATCCCGGCGAATCGCGGCGGCACTCAAAGACGCCTTGCGGCAGAAAGTGCTTCCCAATGACGCCTGGCAGGTGGCGGAAACAATCCGTCGAGCCGCCGCGACCGCCATGAAGCGCATCGACCCGGCCACGCGCTGTTTTCAGGCGCTGCGCATTGTTGTGAATCATGAACTGGAGAATTTGGATAGAATATTGACGGAAATCAAGGACCTGCTGAATCCCGGCGGACGCGCGGCGATCATCTCGTTTCACTCACTGGAAGACCGGCGGGTCAAGACGGCGTTTCAGCAGGCGGCCAAAGGGTGTACCTGCCCTCCTCGGATCCCGCAATGTGTCTGTGGTCAAACTCCCTGGGCGCGGATGGTGAATCGAAAAGTGATCATCGCTTCGGACGCCGAAATGCGGGACAACCCGCGCGCGCGCAGCGCCAAGCTCAGGGTTTTGGAAAGACTACCACCGGTACGGTCCGCCTGAATGGCGAACCGTTTACCGGTGGCCATCGCTACCTATAAGAAAGGAGGACGCGAAGGTGAGAAATAAAGCGGACGCGGAAACCTGGCGCCGGCGACTCAAGATTTTCGGCGTGATCCTCTGTATTCTCATGGTCCGCGTGTGGGAAACCGTCCAGTCTCAGCGCCTGGAACGCCGGCTCAAAAACTTTCGTCAGGAGGCCGACCGTCTGACCTATGACAATGGCCGGCTGCAGATGCAGATTCATCAGTACGTGGCGTCCAGCCATCTGGAAGAGATGGCGAAAAAAGACTATTCAATGATTCCTCTCGATCCCTCGCACCGGGTGGGCCTCCAGCCATGATCAGGAACTACCGATTATGGACGACCACATTCCTGTCGCTGGTTTTCTTCAGCGTTGTGGCGGGCCGACTGGGGTATCTGCAGTTGTATTGTCACGCGTCGCTGCAGGAGCGCGTGAACCGTGAGCAATTGCGTTTTCGGGGCGCGCCGGATATCCAGCCGAGGGGAACTATTCTCGACCGCACCGGCGCGATGCTGGCTCTCAGTATCCAGGGCGGCGCTTGCTTCGCGGACCCGCGCCATGCGCTTCAGGCGGATGAGACCGCGCGTGAATTGGCGCCGCTCCTTCACCAGTCCGTCGCCTCCATCAAGGGCAAGCTGACCCAGCCCAAGCGGTTCGTGTGGCTGGCGCGTCGGCTCGATCCCGAAACGGCCGAGGCGATCAAAGGGCTCAAGCGTCCCGGAGTCACGGTGACGACCGATATCAAGCGATTCTACCCGGAAGAATCCCTCGCGGCGCAAGTCCTCGGGGTTGTCGGAGACAATCAGCAGGGGCTTTCGGGCGTCGAGCTGATCACGGACCGCTGGTTGAGCGCGCGCTCAGTTCCCTTCCTGTTCAAGCCATGGTCCTTTTCGAAAACGAAGGCCTCGGGACTCAGCGCGCGCACGGATCTGGCGCCTCATTCCGTCGTTCTCACTCTGGATCGGACGCTGCAGACGATTGCTGAGCAGGAACTGGCCGCCCAGATGAAGCTTTCGCGTCCGAAGAGCGGGACGGTGATCATTCAGGACCCGCAGACGGGCGAAATTCTCGCCATGGCCACCGCGCCCGCATTTGATCCGAATCTCTGGGGAAGCCCCATGCAGCCCGCGGATTACGGGCCGGAGCTTCTCAAAAACCCGGCTGTCGAACATGTCTTCGAACCGGGATCCACCTTTAAAATTGTGACGGCGGCGGCCGCGCTCGAAGAAAATCGCGTGGCGCCGACCGACTCCTTCTTCTGTGAAAACGGCAGCTGGGAGATCCCGGGCCGTACCATTCACGACCATGAGCGCGAAGGCTGGCTGACCTTCGCGCAGGTCATCAGCCACTCGTCGAATATCGGAACCGCGAAAGTGGCCCGCCGGCTGGGCCGCGATCCGCTTTATCGCTACGCGCGGGCCTTCGGTTTCGGGATGCCGTCCGGCTGCGGCCTGCCGGGCGACGGTGTCGGCATCCTGCATCAGACCCGTGACTGGCGCCAGAGCAGCCTCGAGACGATTTCATTCGGCCAGGAAGTCGGCGCGACTCCGCTGCAGATGGTCAATGCCTATAGCGTCATCGCCAGCGGCGGCTGGCTTCTGGAGCCGCGCCTGTACAAGGGCGTTGTGGATGAAAACGGGCAGTATCGTGAGTTTTCCCAGACGCCTCCCATCCGCCGCGTGATTTCTCCCCGCACGGTGGGGATGATGAAAATGATTTTAAAGGGCGTCGTCGACGAAGGGACCGGGAAGGCCGCCCAGGTCGTGGGGCTGTCCGTGGCTGGAAAAACGGGGACCGCGCAGAAGATCGATGTCAAAACGCATCAATATTCCGATGCGCATTATCTCGCGTCTTTCTGCGGCTTCGCGCCGGTGGATCGTCCGAGAATTGTTATCTGCGTTTTTCTGGATGAGCCCCAAGGCAGCTATTGGGGCGGCTCAGAAGCAGCTCCGCTCTTTGCACGTATCCTGAAGCATGCCGCGCCGTATCTCAAACTCCAGTCTGAATCTTTCGGACCTCTGGCCACCTCGCGCGTGGTGGGGCGCACCTGATGAAGACGCTCGACTCGATCCTTCAGGATCTGCCTTGTGACGTCACTGGCCCTCCCGATGTTCAAATCGAGGATATTGTCTTCGATTCCCGCCGGGTAAAACCGGGAGCGCTTTTCGTGGCCTTGGTCGGGGTGCATCAGGACGGCCATGCGCATGTGTCAGCGGCCGTCAAAGCCGGCGCCAGGGCGGTGCTGGTGATGAAAGAGGGGATCTTCCCCGGCGTGACGGTCATCAAAGTCAAGGACACGTTGAAAGCCCTGGCGCACGTTTCTCTGCGGTTCTGGGACCATCCTTCACAGAAACTACGGATGATCGGCATCACGGGAACGAATGGCAAAACGACAACGTCGTATCTGATCGAGTCCATCTTCGCCGCCGCCGGATGGTCGACGGGCGTGATGGGGACCATCAATTATCGTTTTAAGAACGACAACATTCCTGCTCCGAATACCACGCCCTTCGCCAGCGACTTGCAGCGCTTTCTTTCCCAGGTGGCGCAAAAGGGAGGTCAGGCCTGCGTGATGGAGGTGTCCTCTCATGCCCTCGAACTCGGGCGCGTCGATGGGGTTGATTTTGATGTGGCGGTCTTTACGAACCTGACCCAGGATCACCTGGATTTTCATCGCACGATGGAAGCCTATGCCGCCGCGAAAGCAAAACTCTTTGAAGGGGTCGGCCGGAAATCCCCCAAACCCTTCCCCAAAGCCGTGATTCTGAACGCGGATGATCCCTGGTCATCGGTGATCGGCGCCAAAGTCCAGGTTCCGATTCTCCGTTACCGGCTTAGCGGCCCGGCGGACCTCTTTGTCAAAAACCTGGTCTGTGATGCGACCGGCAGCCGGTTCGATCTGCATGCCGGCGGCGGGCACCAGCCGGTCAAACTCCCGCTCCTCGGAGACTATAATGTGATGAACGCGCTGGCGGCAGCCGGAGCCGCTCTCAGCCAGGGGATCGCGCTTAAAACGATTGCTCAAGGGCTCGAAGCCCTTTCAGGCGTTCCGGGCAGGATGGAGCGGCTCGTCTCTCCGAAAGGATTTACGGTGGTGGTGGATTATGCCCATACCGAAGACGCGCTGCGCCAGGCGATGACCGCGCTCAAGCGCCTTAAACCCCGCCGGCTCCTCACGGTCTTCGGCTGCGGGGGCGATCGCGATCGGACCAAGCGTCCGATGATGGGCGAAGCGGCGGCCCAGATGAGCGACGAGGTGATCGTCACTTCGGACAACCCGCGCAGCGAAGACTCCGGCCGCATTGCGCTGGATGTGGAAGTCGGCGTGCGGCGCGTCCGCTCGGACCATTATCAGATTATTCTGGATCGTGAAGAAGCCATCGCGTCCGCATTTTCGATGGCGCAAGCCGGCGATATCGTTCTGATTGCGGGGAAAGGGCACGAAAATTATCAGATCATGGCGGATCGCACCCTCCCATTCGATGACCGGGAAGTCTCCCGCCGGCTGATCAAAGAACGGTTATGAAGTTTACGGTCCGCGACATTCTTAAAGCCACCCGCGGCGAGCTGATGTCCGGCTATCCGACCAGTTTGTGCGAAAGCGTCTCGATTGATACGCGATCGCTTCGGCCGGGCGATGTGTTTTTCGCCCTGAGGGGCCCGCGGTTCGACGGGCACACGTTTTTAAACGCGGCGGTGCAGAAAAGGGCTCAAGCGATTGTGATCGAGCGGCTGGACCCCGAGGTGCGGCTGGGGGACGCTGGAGCCCCGGACCTGATCCGTGTTTCTGACGCGCTTGCCGCTCTTCAAGATCTGGCCCGCGCGGCCCGTTTCCGGGCGCGCAAAACGACGTTTATCGGACTGACCGGTTCGAACGGAAAAACAACGACCAAAGAAATGCTGGCCTCCATTCTGCGCCGCGCCGGAAAAACGCTGGCGACCCGCGGCAACCTCAACAATCACATCGGGCTTCCGCTCATGCTTACGGAACTGGAATTGGATCATCGCTACGCGCTCCTGGAAATGGGTACATCGAAGAAGGGCGATATGGATCTCCTCGTCGATCTGGTCCGGCCACAGGTCGCGTTGATCACGAATGTGGGGAAAGACCATCTGGAATTCCTGGGAACCCCGGAAGGCGTTTTGGAGGTAAACCGCAAACTGTTTGACACGCTTCCCCAGGAGGGTATCGCGGTGATCAACCTGGAAGACCCGCTGCTCAAAGACTTCGCCGGCCGGCTGGCCTGCAGGACGGTCACCTATGGGCGTCTTGCGGAAGCGCACGTTCGCGCGATCGACATCGTGGCTTCTCCTGCTCCTCTCCGGTTTACCCTGGCGATCGGCAAGGACAAATACCCGGTTTCTCTCAAAGTCCTGGGCGAGCTTCAGGTGCTCAACGCCATGGCGGCGGCCGCCACAGCCTATGCGCTGGGCATCGCCTCCACGGAGATTGTGGCGGGTTTGGAGTCTTTTAAGCCGGCGGCGATGCGCATGGAGGTCCATACCCGGCCGGATGGCGTCATCGTCGTGAATGACGCGTATAACGCCAACCCGTCTTCCATGCACGCGTCGATAGAAAGTTTCTGCCGAAGCTATCCGCACACGCCGCGCTGGCTCGTCCTCGGGGACATGCGGGAGCTGGGGTCGATCGCCAGGCAGGAACACGAAGATCTCGGGGGCTGGATCGTGACGCAATCGGTTGACCGCATTTTCCTCTATGGACGCGATACGCGGTATGTCCAGGCGGGACTGGCCCGTCAGAAATTCGCCGGCACCGTTGAACGCTATCAAAAAAAGCGGTATCTTATCGATGCTGTGGCGCGATCTTTACAGACCGACCGGAAGCCCGCCATTCTGCTGAAAGCCTCGCGACGTTTACAACTCGAACAGGTGAGCCATGCTTTATTATCTTTACCTTCTTAAACCGCTCTTTTCTCCGCTGAATGTCTTTCAATACATCACGTTCCGATCGGCCGGAGCTTTTTTAACAGCGCTTTTCATCTCTCTGGTCTCGGCGCCGCCGATTATTCGCTGGCTGAAGACCCGCAAAATGCAGAAAATCCGTGCGGATACGCCGACGCCGCATCAGTTGAAGTCCGGAACACCGGCGATGGGGGGGCTCATCATTTTCCTGGCCATGGCGGGTTCCTGTCTCCTGTGGGCGCGCTTGTCCGACCGATTTGTGCTTCTGTTTCTGGTGACCTGCACGGTCCTCTGGCTTCTCGGATACGTGGACGATGACCTGAAGGCGTCCGAAACACGTAAGGACGGACTGACACCGCCCGTCAAAATGGGCGTTCAAGTTCTTCTGGCGCTGGGAGTTTCCGCCTACCTTTATATGGATCCGCCGAGTGCCGCGCATGCGACTTCGGTGAGCGTGCCTTATTCGAAGGAGTGGTTTCTTCATCTCGGTGTTTTCTATATTCCCTTCTGCATGACGCTTCTCGTGGGATCCTCTAATGCGGTCAATCTTGCCGATGGCCTGGATGGCCTGGCCTGCGGGACGGTAATCATTTCGGCGATGACCTATGGCCTCTTCGCTTATCTGGCGGGTCACGCGCGTTTTTCGGAATACCTGCGCATCATCCGCGTTCCAGGCGCTGGCGAGCTGATGGTTGTCCTGGCCGCTTTGGTCGGTGCGTGCATGGGGTTCTTGTGGTACAACGCTCACCCGGCTGAGATCTTCATGGGGGATACCGGGTCGCTGTTTCTGGGCGGCGCGATCGGCATTGTCGCCTTGTGCGTCAAACAGGAACTATTACTCATTGTTGTCGGAGGCATATTTGTGGCGGAAGCGCTTTCGGTGCTCCTCCAGGTCTATTCGTTCCGCGTGCACAAGCGGCGGATTTTTAAAATGGCGCCCCTGCACCATCATTTTGAGCTGCTGGGCTGGCCGGAATCAAAGGTGACCATCCGTTTCTGGATTGTGGCGGTCATCTTGTCCCTGCTCGCACTCGCTTCCCTCAAACTGAGATGAAGCCACGCCGTCATTCCGGCGAAAGCCGGAAACCAGAACCTCGACTGGGCCCCGTCCCATTCCTTCGAGGATATAGGACGGGACTGTCCCCCGGTAGTAAGGGGGACGACTTTCGTCGGGATGACGCCCCGTTCGTCGGCATCATCGGGGCCGGACGCTCAGGTCTTGCGGCTGTCCGGTTTCTTAAACGGTTGGGCGCGAAAGTCTTTTTAAGCGACAGCCGTAAAATCGCCGGTTCCCTGCCGCGCGGGATTGAGGTGGAATCCGGCCAGCATTCGAAGCGGTTGCTCGATTGCGCTTTGATCATCCGCAGCCCTGGCGTGCCAGGCCACCTCCCGATCCTTGAGCAAATTCGCCGGCGAGGCATACCGATCTGTAGCGAGCTGGAGCTGGGCAGCCGATGGACGCGCGCCAAACCGATGGTGGCGATCACGGGCACCAACGGCAAAACGACCTCCACGGCTCTGGTCGGTGAATTCTATAAGGCCAGCGGTCGCAAAACCTTCGTCGCAGGAAATATCGGCCTGCCGCTGTCGGATATTGCCTGTCAGACGACGCCGAAATCGACGGCCGTCCTGGAAGTCTCCAGTTACCAGCTGGAAGACATTCATTCATTCCATCCGACTATTTCCGCTATCCTGAACATTACCCCGGATCATCTTGAACATCATGGCTCCATGCAGGCGTATGCGGCGGCCAAAGCACGTATTTTTGAAAACCAGACGCAGAACGATGTCTGTGTCCTGAATGCAGACGATGCCTGGTGTCGAAGGCTGGCCAAGCGATGCCGCGCGAAAGTCTTCTGGTTCAGTCGGAAAAAGAAACTCAGACATGGAATCTATGCCTCACCCCGGGCTGGCGCCGGCCCTCTCCCTAAGGGAGAGGGCATTGATAGGCTGGGTGAGGCTGAAATAGTTTTGAACTGGAATGGGCAGCATTCTCGTTGGCCCTTAAAAACCAATCTTCCGGGTCCCCATAACGTGGAAAATATCCTGGCTTCGGTCGCCATGGCGGTCGCTGGAGGAGTTTCCATGGCTGATATCCGGAAGGTCCTTGCCCGCTTCCAGGGGGTGGAGCATCGCCTTGAGCTTGTTCGGACTCTGCGTGGCGTGCGATACGTCAACGATTCCAAGGGGACCAATGTGGATTCCACGCGCGTCGCCCTGCAGTCCTTCGAAGAGCCCCTGATCGTGATTATGGGGGGCGAAGGAAAAGGGTCGCCTTATTCGCCATTAAAGTCATTGATTAGGAAAAAGGTGAAAAAGGTTCTCCTGATTGGTGAAGATTCGGGAAGAATTGAACGGGAATTGCGCGGCACTTCGCCTATGGAGCGACGGTCTACGCTCTCCAACGCCGTGCCGCGGGCGGCGACGTTGGCTGAGCCGGGGGATGTGGTCCTGCTCTCGCCGGCCTGTGCTTCCTTTGACCAATACGCGAATTATGAAGAGCGCGGCCGCGACTTTAAGGCCTTAGTTCGGAAACTGCGGTGAGGCGCGTCCGCTTCATCATCGATCGACCTCTCCTGGTGGCGACGCTTCTCCTTCTCGGCCTGGGTCTTGTGATGGTCTTTTCCGCCAGCGCGAATATGTCCGAAGAACGCTATGGCTCGGCTTACCTTTTCCTGCGCAAACAGATTATCTGGGATGGATTGAGCCTGGCGGCGCTGTTCTTCTGTACGCGCCTGGACTACCACCGCTGGCAGAAGGTCTCCATGCCTCTTCTGACGGTTGCATTTGTTCTCCTGGCGGCGGTGCTGGTCATCGGCCCGGTCGTCAAGGGCGCGCGGCGCTGGATTCCTCTCGGATTCATGAATTTTCAGCCTTCGGAGGTGGCCAAGCTGGCCATCGTTGTGTGGATGGCCGATTTTCTTGATCGCCACCGCAGTCAGGTCAAGGATCTGCGCAGAGGATTTCTGCCACCCTTGATTGTGCTCGGTCTCCTGTGCGGCCTGATCCTGAAGGAGCCCGATCTAGGCACGCCGATACTTCTCGGCGTGACGGGCCTAGTTCTGATGTTTCTGGCCGGCGCGAGTTCCCTGCATATCCTGGGGGTCATCGGGTTGAGCCTGCCGCCCCTGTATTACGAATTGTTCCATGTCGGTTATCGTTACCGTCGCCTGGTGGCTTTTCTGAATCCCTGGGCGGACGCCAGCGGGGCCGGCTATCAGCTGACCCAGTCGCTCCTGGCCTTCGGTTCCGGCGGGCTGCTCGGGAAAGGCCTGGGTGCTTCGCAGTTGAAACTTCTTTACTTGCCTGATCCACACACGGATTTTATTTTTCCCGTTATCGGGGAGGAGCTTGGATTTGTCGGCGCGATCGGTGTCATCCTGGCGTTCGTTTTGTGGGGACTGCGCGGGTGGCAGGTGGCCAAGCGCGCGCCTGATCTTTTTGGACAGCTCCTGGCCGCTGGCATTACCTGCTGGGTCCTCATTCAAGCGACGATCAATATGGGTGTTTCCTGCGGCCTGCTGCCCACCAAAGGACTACCACTGCCTTTTGTCTCGTTCGGCGGCTCTTCTTTGATCATCACCATGACCGCCGTTGGCATCCTGCTGAACATTTCCGGACAGTCCGCCCAGGTGAGACGGCGATGACCCGTTCGACTCGCGCATCGCGCTCGCTCAGGGTCATGGTGAGCGGAGTCGAACCATGAGAGTCCTGATTGTCGCGGGCGGCACTGGAGGACATCTCTATCCGGGCATCGCCCTGGCCAGAGCCTTGTCCGGGCATGAGGTGATCTTTGTGGTGCGCCGGGGGGACCTGGGAAAAGAGATTCTGCAGAAGGAAGGATTTGCCTTCAGAGAAATGGCCGGCCAAGGCCTGCCGAGGTCTTTGTCGGTTCGGGCCTTCGCCTTTCCGTTCAACTTTATCCGCAGCTGGGTGGAGGCGCGTGCGCTTCTGCGGGACCTCCGGCCGGACCGAGTCGTGGGGATGGGCGGATATCTGTCTTTTCCGGTCATTCTCTCGGCGCGCATTCTCGGCATCCGGACGCTTCTGCATGAGCAGAATGCGTACCCGGGCCTGGCCAACCGTTTCCTGGCGCGCTGGGCCGATTCCGTCGCTGTCAGCTTTCCCGCCAGCCAAGCCTATTTTCCAAAAGCAAAAACCTGGTTATCGGGTCTTCCCATTCGACCTGGAATCGGGACAATGGATCAAACATCAGGACGCCGCCAGCTGGGGCTTGATCCTCAGAGGCCAACCGTTCTCGTTTTTGGCGGGAGCCTCGGGGCTCAAAAGCTTAATACTTTAAGTGCGGAGGCGTGGCCGCTTCTGCTCGCCAAAAACGTGACGTTTCAGGTGATTCATATCACAGGAACGAGAGATTATGAACGGGTTCGAAAACTCTATGACTCGATCGTGTTTCCGGCGACCGTGCTCCCCTATTGCCATCAGATGGCGGCCGCCTATGGCGCGGCGGACGTGGTCATTTCGCGGGCGGGAGCATCAACGGTCGCCGAGCTTCTCGTTCTTCGACTCCCTGCCCTTCTCGTCCCCTACCCCTATGCGTCCAATAACCACCAGCTCTACAATGCGAAAGTTCTCGAATCGCAACACCTTGGGCGCGTGGTTCTGGACGATGCGTTGACCGCTTCCGATATCGCAGATTTTCTGAGCGGCGTACTGAAGGGTGTTCATCCTCATGATCAACGGCGGGCCGCGACTTCTCCTGAAGCCGCTCAACGTCTCGCCGCTCATCTACTATAATGCCCGATATGCAGAAAACAGTTCTCGTCGTTGATGATGATCCCAGCATCGTCCATCTCCTTAGAGAAGACCTGGAGGTCGAGGGATACCGCGTTATCGAAGCCTTCGATGGCCAGATGGCGCTCCAGCAGGCCAGAAGTGCCCGACCGCACCTCATCATTCTCGATGTGAATATGCCTTTTCTGAGTGGTTTGAAGGCGCTTGAGTTTCTGAGAGAATCTCCGGAAACTCACAAAATTCCGGTGCTTTTTCTCACCGGCGAAGCGTCCGCCAACGTTGCTCCGCATCTCGCAGAGGCGCCTCGTGTGGCCCATGTCAAAAAACCGATTGACCTCGAAGACCTCAATTCGCTCGTCCGCCAGTTTCTCGAAAAGTATCCTACCTGAAATCCCGAGTCCTAAGATTCGACTAGGTCTTCCTGCCTGTATTTAGAGACCTTCGTTCTATTGTTCTGACGGAACGATCCTTGTATTGTATGGCCATGCAGCTTGAAATGTACCCGAACGCGACCGTCTCCGAACGGGGCCTCTGTCACATTCTGGTGGCCGACGATGATCCCTCCGTGGTCCAGATTCTTCAGGATGACCTGGGCGGGATCGGATACATGGTCCATTGCGCGTTTGACGGTCAGGCGGCCCTTCAGTCCGCCCTGCAATACCGTCCGAATTTGATTATCATGGACATCAACATGCCGCTGGCCAGCGGCTTGAAGGTGCTCGAAGCTTTACGTGCGCGGCCGGACACCTGCAGGATTCCCGTCATTTTCGTCTCCGGGGAACCCCCCAAAGACATTTATCGCGCGATCGCGAGCACCGCACGCGTGGCGCATGTGACAAAACCTTTCGATCTCGAAAGCCTGAATTCGCTCGTCCAGCTGTTTCTCGACCAATACCCGACAGCCTGAGCGGAGCCCCTCTGGGTGGGTATAATCAGGTGTGGCCTCCTTCAAACTCGAATCGCCCTTTAAGCCTTCCGGGGACCAACCGGCCGCCATTCAGGAGCTCACGGCGGGCCTGCGCGCCGGGACGCCGCATCAGGTGCTCCTCGGCGTCACGGGCAGCGGCAAAACCTTCACAGCGGCCAATATCATCACACAGATTCAAAAGCCGACCCTGATCCTGTCCCCGAACAAGATCCTCGCCGCACAGCTCTACGCGGAGTTCAAGCAGTTTTTTCCGGAAAATGCCGTCGAATATTTCATTTCTTACTACGACTACTACCAGCCGGAAGCCTACGTGCCTTCCTCCGACACCTATATTGAAAAAGACGCCTCGATCAATGACCATATTGACCGTTTGAGACTGAAAGCCACCAGCTCGCTCCTTGAGCGGTCGGATGTGATCATCGTCGCCTCGGTGTCCTGCATCTACGGCCTGGGATCGCCGGAAAACTACAAGTCCATGTGTGTCGGTCTGGAAAGAGGAGCAAGCATTCCGCGCAAGGAACTCCTCAAAGGGCTGATTGATATTCATTACGAGCGCAATGAAGTTGAATTCTCGCGCGGCAAATTCCGCGTGAAAGGCGACACTCTCGAGATTTTCCCGGCCTATCTGGAAACGGCGCTGCGCGTGCAGTTCTGGGGGGATGAAATCGAAAAGATCAGTGAAATTCATCCCGTCACCGGCCGGGTCATCCGAGAAAAAGACCGCACATACATTTATCCGGCGAGGCATTTCGTCAGCACGCGTCCCGAACTGGAAGAGGCTGTCAAGGCCATCCGTGCCGAACTCGTCGAGCAGACGGCTTTGCTGAAGTCCAAGGGGAAACTGCTCGAAGCGCAGAGGTTGGACCAGCGCACCCGATTCGATATGGAAATGATGCTGGAGATGGGATTCTGTCATGGGATCGAAAATTACTCCCGGCACCTGACCGGCCGCCGTCCTGGAGAGCGCCCGGCATGCCTCATCGACTATTTCCCGAAGGATTTCCTGATGATCATCGACGAGTCCCACGTGACCATGCCCCAGGTGAACGGGATGTACGAGGGGGACCGTTCGCGCAAGCAGGTCCTCATCGATTACGGGTTCCGGCTGCCTTCGGCACTGGACAACCGGCCTTTGAAATTCGCCGAGTTTGAAACCCTCATTCCTCAGACCCTGTATATTTCGGCGACGCCAGGGCCCTACGAACTGAAGAAAACGAAAGGCGTCGTCGTCGAGCAGGTCATCCGGCCCACGGGTCTAGTCGACCCTGACGTCGCCATCCGTCCGACAGAGGGCCAGGTCGAAGATCTTCAGCGCGAAATTGAAATCACGGCGAAACGAAAAGAGCGTGTCCTGGTGACGACCCTGACCAAGCGGATGGCTGAGGACCTGGCTGATTTTTTCCTGCGCAAAAATCTGAGGGTCCGCTATCTGCATTCCGATATCGATACCTTGAAACGTATTGAGATCCTGAGCGATCTCCGAAAGGGAAACTTTGACGCCCTTGTGGGGATCAACCTTCTTCGGGAGGGGCTGGACCTTCCGGAGGTGTCGCTGGTGGCCGTCCTGGATGCCGATAAAGAAGGTTTTTTGCGCAGTGAAACGACCTTGATTCAAGTCTGCGGGCGGGCGGCCAGAAATGTGAACGGCCGGGTGCTTCTCTATGCCGACCGCCGCACGGGCTCCATGGATCGGGCTATCAAGGAAATGGACCGCCGCCGCAAAAAACAACTGGAATATAACGAAGAGCATCAGATCACTCCCAGGACGATCGTAAAATCCGTCCAGGAGCTCGAGGAATTCCAGGTCCAGGCCTACGGAACTCACGTCGCGCGTCTTTTCATCGATGACAACGAGCCGCTGCACCCGGAGAAAATCCCGGGACTGATCCTGAATTTGGAAACTCAGATGCGCGAGGCCGCGGATAATCTCCAATTTGAGCTGGCTGCCGCTTTGCGCGATAAAATCAATGAGATTCGTCAAATGACACTGCAAAAAAAGAGTTGAATTTCACACCTTCACAAGCTAGACTTTTTTCATAATGCGCCGCATTATCAAGTCGAAATCGAAAGTCGGCATGAACAAAACAGGCTTGAACGAGCTGCGCAAAGCCTATGAAGAACTTGATCGTACGGCACGGACGTTAATACGCACGGATTATCTTCTCCATCGCGCCAACGAGCGCTTTGATCAGCAGATCTCCCAGCTGCATGCCCTCCACAGGATCGGATCCATCATCAATTCCACTTTTGATCTCGAACTGATTTTAAGCGGCATTTCCGAATCCATGACCAAAGACCTTGATTTTGAAAAGAGCGGGATTGTATTCCTTGAAAAAAAATCCCAGCGGCCGCTGCAGAGCGCCTATACAGGATTCTCCAGCGCCGAATACCGGTTATTCCTGGACAGCTATAACGAATTTCTTCTGCCCGCTCTACAGCAGGAAGACGTTTTTCTTCAGACCGCCGCTTTCGCTCCTCCGGAATGGGCGAAACTGCTCGGCTGTCTATCGGTGTCGTCCCTGATTCTTCTGCCGATGCGCATCAAGTCGAGGATTATCGGTTTCATCGTCGGTGCGCGTACGCACGTCACCCTTCGCTTGACGGATGCGGAGCGTCGCTTTTATGCGATGTACGCGACACAGGCCTCCACGGCGATCGAAAATGCCCGTCTCTATGAGGCCCTGGGACAGGCCAATCTCACCCTCGAAGAAAAAGTCCAGGAGCGGACCAAAAACCTCGTCGAAGCCAACGAAAGCCTGCGCGAACTTGACCAGGTGAAATCGAACTTTATTTCACTGGTCTCTCATGAGCTGCGTACGCCGCTGACGGCCATCAAGGGGTTTATCGTCACTCTGTACCATTACGACAAGGAGATCCCCGAGGAGAAGCGTCGCATATACCTGGGGGTCTTGAACGAAGAAACGGACCGCCTTACCCGTCTCATCAACGAACTTCTGGATATCTCGCGCATTGAGTCCGGGAGGATGGAGATCCTGTGGAGTCTCGTATCGGTCGCAGAAACCACGCAGCGCGTGTTTGACACGCTGGCCGTTAAGGCCAATGGCGTGAAGCTGGTGAAAGACTTTCCGGACAATTTCCCGTCTTTGGTGGCGGACCCGGATAAGCTCGAACAGGTGTTTATGAATCTGGTCGGGAATGCCCTTCGGTATTCTCCGCCGGGGAGCGCGATTACGGTCTCAGGCCGACGGGACCAGGACGGCGTGATTATTGAAGTCAAAGACCAGGGTCCCGGCATCGCGTTCTCGGAACTGGAAAAGGTGTTCGATAAATTTTATCGTCTGGACAATGAGACCAACCGCAAAAACCCCGGGACGGGGCTCGGGCTTCCGATCAGCCGCGCTCTGATCAATCTCCATGGCGGCAAGATCTGGGTGGAAAGCGAAATGAAGCAGGGTTGCCGCTTTATTTTTACATTGCCGCTCAATCTGGACAAGCAGGGCATCCATGACCCTGAGCACCCGCAGGAGGCTATTTCATGAGCCTGGAGATGGGAATCGGGGGCAGTTCCCAGGCGGATGTTTACGCGGCAGGCCAGGAAGCGGCAGAACAAGTGGTGTCCCATCTGGCGAACCGCCGGCCGGATCTGGTCATGGTTTTTTCCTCGATCCGGTTCGCGGATCCACGGATGCTCAAAGCGGTCCGCAGCGTCACCGGGGCGGCCCCCTTGATCGGCTGCACGGATGCCGGAGGTATCATTACCTCCGGTCCCCGCCGGCGCTCGATCACGGTTATAGGTTTTGTATGCCGTGAAGGATCATTTGTGGCCGGTGTCGAGCGGAACCTGTCGGGCGGCGCGCGTGCGGCCGGAGAGCGGCTGGCCGGGTCGCTTCTGTCGCGATCCGTGCAGCCAGTCCGCGGCCTTTTCGTCTTTCCGGATGGTCTTTCGGTCAGCGGCTCGGACATTCTGACCGGCATTCAAAAGCGTCTGGGGCCGGAGGTGATTCTGGCGGGGGGTATGGCTGCTGATGACCTTTACTTTCAAAAGACCTTCCAATTTTTTAATGAAGAAATCTTGACCGACAGCATGCCCGGGGCCGTTTTTTGCGGGGACATCACGATCGGCATCGGAAGCCGGCACGGGTGGGTGCCGGTCGGCCGTCCTCGGCGGGTGACGCGTTCGGCCGGACATATCGTGTATCAGTTGGATGACCGTCCGGCCGTGTCGATTTACGAAGACTTTCTTGGGCTCAAGCGTGATGAACTCACGCAGGATACGCTGGCTCATATGACCCTCACTTACCCCCTGGGGACCGAAATGCCGGGGCAACCGGAATACCTCCTGCGCGACGCCATACGAGTCGGCAGGGCTGGATCGCTCATCTGCACCGGAAACGTCCAGGAGGGCAGCGAGATCCGTCTTATGATCGGCGGTTACGAATCCGCTCTGGAGGCCGCACAACAGGCCGCGTGCGATGCGATGGATGGGCTGGGCGGTGAACGTTTGAAGGGCGCCTTGCTGTTTTGCAGCGTCGCCCGCCAGAAAATGCTGGGAAGCGAATTTCAGGGGGAAATTGACGTCATCCGTGACGCGCTCGGGGGCTCCGGAGTCCGCCTGGGCGGGTTCTATTCGTATGGCGAACTGGCGACGACTCCGCGCGAGGACGGGAAGGCTAAAAAATCCGGTTCTCACTTTCATAATGAATCCGTCGTGGTGGTGGCCTTTGGATAATCCTTCCATTATCTGGGTTGTTGAAGATGATTTGAGCACCCGGCGGCTGGTGGCAGAACACCTGAAGGCCAAGGGGTTCAGGCCGGTGCTCTTTGATACGGCGGAAAAGGCCTACGCGGCGCTTCGGGCGCAGACCCCACCGTCTCTTATCATTCTCGATATGCTTCTGCCCGGCATGAGCGGGGTGGACTTGATCCGGCTGATCAAGCAGAACAAGGCCTGGGAAAAGATTCCCGTCGTCGTCGTGACCGTGCTTTCACGCCAGGAAAGCATCGCCTCGGATGCGGATATTTCCGGAGCCTTCTGGGTGAATAAACCCTTTGATGCCAATAATTTGATACAAACTATTCAAAGCGTGCTCGCTTCGGTCGGTGAAGGGAAAGGTTCTCAACATGGCTAAGATCCTGGTCGTCGATGACGAAGAGCATATTGTCATGATCTTGAAGGACAGCCTGGAGTTCAGCGGCTTCCAGGTTGTCACGGCTTATAACGGTCTGGAGGCGCTGGAGCGTGTTCAGCAGGATAAGCCGGAACTCATCGTGCTCGACATCGGCATGCCGAAGCTGGACGGGTGGGAAGTCTGCCGGCGTCTTAAATCCGATGAGAAGACCAAACACATTCCCGTCATCATTCTGACCGCCTATGCGCAGACCTCCGATCAGAGAAAAGGCGCTCAGCTCGGCGCCGACCGCTTCGTCACCAAACCCTGCGACTTGACCTACCTTGTCGAAGAAATTAACGCCCTCTTAGCGAAGAAATAACCGAAGATTACGCGGCGGACGCGGAGGCCTCCGGCGGAGGCTGCACGACGGGTGGAACGTTCTCCTGAGAAAAGAGCATCGGCACAAATTTGTACCCCTGACCGGGAACCGTCAAGATCTGCTCGCCGGCTTTGGGGCCCAGCTTCTGCCGTAAGTGGAGAATGTGCACATCCAGAGCCCGGCTGTCCTGGCGACCCCATAAACGCTGCAGGAGATAGGTGCGTCGAACCACCTTCGGGCTGCGGCGAAGCAGAATGAAGAGAAGTTCCATTTCCTTATAGGTCAGGTTGTCCATGGGCTGTCCGTTGATGACGACCCGATGATGAGCCAGGTCCACCGTCGTGTTGCCGGCCATCGCGACCATGCGTTCGGACCGGCCTACATGGCGGCGGCGCAGAAGCGCCTTGATGCGCGCGACCAGTTCGGGCAGCTGAAAGGGTTTGACCAGATAATCATCCGCTCCGGTCTCAAAACCGCGGACGATATCGTCCAGGCTGTCGAGTGCGGTCAGCATCAGAATGGAAACGGATTGAAAGCGGGGATCCGCGCGCAGTTTCTTACAGCATTCCAGGCCGTGAATATCCGGGAGCATCAGGTCGAGCGTGATGACATCGGGAACCATGGTGTCCAGGATTTCCAGAGCCTGCTTGCCACTTTCGGCAGTTTGGACTTTAAATTTTTCCTTGGCGAGCGTATATTCGACCAGGCTGCGCACTTCCGGATCATCTTCGACTATCAAAACCGATGGGTTCATCACGCTGGCTCCTCTCGCAAATTCCTATTAAACTCCGTCTGATTCGCGCTGAGTATAACAGGAGATATTTTAGTCTGCAATAACTATTATTAATTATTAATAACATTTAAAAACATGCGTTTACACATCTTTAATATGACATTTTTACAGCTCTACAATACGATATGTTTTGACGTGAATAAATAGGTCTTGAAAATGACAAATTCCGGAGGTAGATAACGTTAGAGGAAGCAATGCTTAACCATCTCCCTAAACGTGAAAGCAGGCCGTTCCGCCGCTTCGGTAATGCCGGATTGGAATTCGATGCCAATGCCACCGAAGTGGCAATTCTGGATAGAGCGGGTCACGCGGTCTGGAAAAAAAGCAAGGGGGAAGCCCCGGCGCCGATCCGCTGGAACGGTGATGATCTTGCCGGGCAAACTGTCCAGACCGGAGATTACATCTGCAAAATCGTCTACCCTGACGACAAAGTGGCTTATCTGCCCTTTGTGTTCATGAAGCGCTAAAAACCTTCCCATTCCACCCGCACCTAGGAAACCGCTTTGCTATAGTGTGCGGGTGCCGCCGATAGCTGAGGACCTCGAGCAGACCGACGAATTCAAGCAGGCGCTTGGACTGATGGAAGCGGCGGATCAGCACGTATTCATTACCGGTCGTGCGGGGACCGGAAAATCCACTCTGTTGCGCCATTTCATCGCGACCACCAGGCGCCGGGCGGTTGTGCTGGCGCCTACGGGCCTGGCGGCCGTGAACGTGGGCGGCCAGACCATCCATTCCTTCTTCAAGTTTCCGCCGCGCCTCCTGCAGTCCGGAGACGTCCGTGCGCTGCCGCATCTTCGTCGTCTTTTTGAACAGCTTGACACGGTCATCATTGACGAGGTCTCTATGGTGCGGGCCGATGTGCTGGACGCGATCGATCGTTCTCTTCGCCTGAACCGGCACCGTCTGGACGTGCCTTTCGGGGGCGTCCAGATTGTCGCGTTCGGCGATTTGTTCCAGCTGGCGCCTGTGGTCGAAGGGGAATTGCGCGGATATTTCAGCGAGACCTTTGATACGCCGTATTTCTTCAGCGCCAATATCCTGAGCCAATGCGACTGGCAATTGCTGGAGCTTAAGACCAACTATCGCCAGAGCAAGGACCCCTATTTTTTTGCACTGTTGTCCCGTCTTGGACGTAATGAGATGACAGAGGAAGACATGGAATGCCTGAACGGCCGGCTGCTCGAGAACGCGGCTGAGGAGGAGGAAGCGGTCACTCTGACCTCCACCAACGCCGCCGCGGACCGGATCAACGCCGGGCATCTGGAGGGTCTCCACGGCGAGGCCGTGGATTACGCGGCGACCATCAAAGGAGAATTTGATGAAGGGTCCAGCCCCGCTCAGACCGCGTTACGGGTGAAAGCCGGGGCGCAGGTGATCATGCTGAGGAACGACCCTGACGGTCGGTGGGTAAACGGCGACGTCGGGGTGGTAGACCATTGCGACCGTTCGCGCCTCAAGGTTCGGATCAGGGATATCGCCCATGACGTTGTGCCGGTGAAGTGGGAACGGATTCAGTACGCGTTCAGCCCGGAAGACAATCAGATCGTCCGGAACGTGCGGGGAACTTTTCAGCAGTTTCCGGTCAAGCTCGCCTGGGCGATCACCATCCATAAGAGCCAGGGCCAGACACTTCAAAAGGTGCGGGTCGATTTCGGGAAAAGGGCGTTCGCCCACGGCCAGGTGTATGTCGCGCTCAGCCGCTGCCAGAGCCTGGAAGGACTGCGCCTCCACCGCCCGATCCGCGCCGAGGACATTCTTTTCGATGAACGCGTCCTGTCCTTTCTCGGCCGCGCCTCCAAACGCTCAACACCTTCGCCGAATCATTTATAATCGCTGTTCCCATGGACTCATCAATCGTCATCCTGGATCCTGAATCCGGCGAACGCCACCAATCGCTCGGCGAGGAGATCGCCAACAGCGTCAGTCACGGGTTCGGACTCCTGGCCGCGCTGATTGGAACTCCGTTCCTCCTCCGTCACGCGGCGCGGACCGGTGATGGGATTTATCTCGTCGCGAACTGTATTTTTGCCGCGACGATTGTGATCTTGTATCTCACGTCCACGCTCTATCACGCCCTTCCCCGGGGGACGGCGAAACATGTTTTCCGGATCATCGAGCACATCTCCATTTTTTTTCTGATTGCCGGCACCTACAGCCCCTTCACGTTAGGGGTCCTGCGGGGTCCGTGGGGCTGGACGCTCTTCGGCCTCATCTGGGCGCTGGCCCTGGCGGGCGTCACTCTGAAATTGGCGCGGGGAGTGCGTCACCCGATTATCTCGACGACTCTGTATCTGCTGATGGGCTGGGTGGTGATTATCGCGGCCCGCCCGCTTTGGCTGCTCATGCCGCATCAGGGGTTTGTCTGGATCTTCCTGGGAGGCCTGGCTTATTCGGGCGGCGTCATCTTCTACGCCATCGATTACCGCCTGCGCTATAGTCATTTCATCTGGCATTTGTTCGTGATGGCCGGTACCGTACTGCAATTTTTTGCCATCTTCTGGTATGCGGGAAGGCCCGCGTAGGTTATACTTGCCCCATGACCAAACACCTGTTTTCTCCAATCAAACTCGGACCGTACTCCCTTTCGAACCGCATGGCTCTGGCGCCGATGACGCGCTGCCGCGCCCGGCCCGGGAACGTTCCGTCTGACTTGGCACCCCTTTACTACAGCCAGCGCTCTTCCGCCGGTCTCATCATCACTGAAGCGACGCAGGTGACCCCTCGCGGTGTGGGTTATGCGAACACGCCAGGCATCCACACGGCCGAGCAGGTGGCCGGCTGGCGGCCAGTGGTCGAGGCGGTCCATCGTGCCGGATCGAAAATCTTTCTCCAGCTCTGGCATGTCGGACGCATTTCTCATCCGCTCTTCCAGCCGAACGGTGACCTTCCGGTTGCCCCTTCAGCGCTGGCGCCGAAAGGAGAGGTCTTCACGCCCGAAGGGATGAAGCCTTATGTGACGCCGCGGGCGCTCGAAACGTCCGAAATCCATGGAATCGTGGAAGAATACCGCACCGGGGCCAAAAATGCTCACGAGGCGGGATTTGACGGCGTCGAAATCCACGGCGCCAATGGATATTTGCTGGACCAGTTTCTGCGCGATGGGGCCAATCAGCGCACCGATGCCTACGGCGGTTCCGTGGAAAACCGCGCGCGTTTTCTCCTCGAAGTGACACAAGCGGCCGTCGACGTCTGGGGTCCCGACCGCGTCGGAGTGCGCCTTTCGCCCTCCGGAACCTTCAATGATATGCATGACTCCAATCCGGAAAAAACGTTCGTCCATGTGGTCAGCGCTCTGGATGCGCTCGAGATCGTCTACGTGCATCTGCGCGAAGGCTCTGAGGAAGATATCCGCCACGGAGGAACGATCGTCCCTACAGAGTTGTTTCGACCTCTCTTTCAAGGGGCTCTCATTGTGAACGGCGGCTACAACCGCGAACGCGCGGACGCCGTCATCGCGAAGGGCGAAGCGGAGATGGTGGCATTCGGGACCCCCTTTATCGCCAATCCCGATCTCCCCAGGCGTCTCCAGATCGGCGCCGAGCTCTCTGACCCTGACCCCGCCACCCTTTATGGCGGTGAAGGTGCCAAAGGCTACACCGATTACCCGCCTCTGACGGTTTCGTGACAGGTCGCTAGCGCAATTTTCTCATTGAAATTAAGTCATTTGCAGGGTATTCCTAACGCAAGGCGTTCTTATGGCGAAGATCCTGGTTGTGGATGATGACAAGAGTATTGTCGACTTGTTGCGGGTGTTTCTATCCGGCGAAGGGTATGAAGTCGTCACCGCGATGGACGGCAAGGCCGGGCTGGCCGCGGCCAGACTCGAGAAGCCCGATCTGATCATCCTGGACGTGATGATGCCGGAAATGGACGGATTTACTGTCAGCGGGCTGCTCTTTCAGGATCCGGTCATGCGAATGATTCCAGTGATCATCCTCACGGCCAAGTACCCGTCACAAAATCCTCTTGAGCTGGTCCCGAACGTCCGGATTTACATGACCAAGCCGTTCGACCCGCCGGAACTCCTCGATAAGGTGAAGGGGTTTCTGCCTAATGATTCCAAATCCGCGCACACCGTTAGTCCCGAGTCCAGAACAAACTAACAGGCTGCCGAAATACCCCTCGAAGGGCTCTAAGCCGTCTTCCCGGCGAAAGCCGGGATCCAGAGCATCGTCGATGGACTGGGCCCCGACTTTCGTCGGGGTGACGTCAAAAGAGGCATCGAGACCCTTTTTCTGCAGCCTGCTAAACAGAATTCATTCGAGATAGTTTCACTGAGAATGTTTCCTCAGGGCGCCGAGAGAGATATGATGTGTTGCCATGAAACGTGAATATTTATGCTCAATGGGGCTGGTGATGTTCCTGGCCGCGCACGGCGGGGCTGCTCCGGCTATTATCCGTCCGCACTTTACGGTTGAATTGAATGTGCAGGTCAGTGAAACGTCAAAGGAAACATTAGTCAGCGACATGACCAACGCACTCAAAAAACTGGATGACGTCGAAGTCAAGACGGATGGGGCGGCTCTCTGGATTCTTTATCTGAACGTCGCACCGATTACGGACAAGTCAGGGCTGAAGGGGTACGCCATCTCTACTGTCATTGCCGACCAGAATTCCAGCAAAACCCTCAAAGCGTTGCCGGATGAGGACTTCAAAACCCCGGCGGTGGAACAAACCGTCAAAGACCTCGCCATAAAACTGGTTGATGTCCGCGACCACCTGCTCTTGACCTGCACGGTCGACGGCCTGCCGAAGGCCTACGCGCAGATCGTCGATTACTTCAACGACACGTACCTTGCTCCCGTACGCGAGGACATCAACAAATACAATTTCGATGCATCGGGGAGTATCCGCCGCGGGTTTTGAAGCCCGGGCATGCCGCCGTGATCAGGTCTTGAACTTGCTGGTCTTGACGATTCGTTCCGCGGCTTCTTCCTCAGGCGAACGGGTTTCGGCGGGAACCTTGGCGGGACGAGGAGGAGCCGGCGGCTCGGTCTGGGCTTCGGCAAACGGGATCAGCGAAACGAACTTCGTTTTGAGGTTATCCATAGACCACCCCCTGCCTTTATCATAGCGCTGCAGGGGATGAAAAGGGGAAAGTTTCGCAGAGACCCGGCGCTGACAGGCTGGGTGGAAAAATGGAGAAGTACTCGTTAAGTCTCATATAATCCTGGCATGCAATGTCGTTGGTTTCGGGCCGCCAGCCTGGCTGGCGGGGGTGTGTTGGTGATCCTGGCGCAATCCGATTTCTGCAGAGCCGAAGCGGCGTCTGGGCGCTTCCGGTCTCCGCTGGGGAAATATGAGCTGGCCTTCGAGGCTCCCAATACGCTGGTCAGTCCTGACCCGGACAAAGCCCCGGCAATGCAGGGACTGAAAACCATACGGTATCGCCTCTCCTTCTACAAACCGGGTTCGGGAACCGACGTCGCGACCACGGACTTTTACGATATCCGGGCTTCACCCAGCAAGGCACTCCCGACGCCCGTGGAAGATTTTGTGAAACAGATGCTATGGAGTCCAGGCGAAGATTTTGTGGTTCTACCGCGAGAGCCATGGCCCACTCCTCAGGCGGCGGCTTCAGTCTCTCCTCCCGGCAGGGTGGGCCCGACGGCGATCTCTCTCAATACCGACTTTCCCTGGATTAACAAATCATTTCCGTTTGATAAGGACCCGTTGATCTGGCTGAATTCCCGGCAGGTGGTTGGCAACCTTCGGGATGGCTGTCAGGTCTCTGTGGCCGAGTTTGACGCGCATACGGGCAAAACCTCACCCATAGGCCAGTCCCCGCTGCCGGCGGGCTACGTCATTGTGTCCGGCGACGCCAACCAGATCCTGATGAAGAAAATCCTGGGTCCCTGCGCCGCGCCGGAAGACACCAAGACCTTTATCCCTGAATGTACCTACTACGACTTGAAGTTTGAACGCAGGCATATCGGAGCCTGTCCGGGCTGATGGGATGAAACGTTTGGACATGGATGCCGTCGCGTACCGGAGCCTGGCGCATACGGCCAGCCAGCTCGATTTCTTTTCCACATTCAAAGGGGTGGAATTGGACAGCATTCTTTCCCATATTCAGCTGTACGCTTATGGGCGTGGAGAAACAATCTTCAAAAAAGGCGATCCGCCGAACGCGCTTTACATTGTCCATGAAGGAGAGATTGTCATCCGACTCAGCCGCTGGTATGCGCTCATCCGGAAAGCGGCGCTTCTCGGCCCGGGGAATCTCCTCGGCGAGATGGGTCTGCTGGATAATCGACCGCGCCGGGCGGCCGCCATCGCTCGGAGCGACGCCAAACTCTTTGTTCTGTTGCGATCCGATTTCGAGGACCTTCTCCAGCGCAATCCCGCTTTTGCCGCCGGTGTCCGGTGGCTTGCCGATCGCCGCCGTTTCGAAGATGATCATTAAGAATCAAGGAGGAATTGCACCCATGAAACGATCCTATTGCCTGGCTTTGGCCTGGAGCTTTATCTTATTTGCGGCCGGCGCGGCCTATTGCGACCCAGTGACTGTACAGTGTCCCGACAGCCTGGGGGTGAACGAGAACGCAGCCGCCGTCGATAATTGGCAGGTCTTTGTTTCCACCACGACGCATACGTTCTCGCGCTTGAGAATCTACAATGGCCATCCGCAGGGAAAAGTGCTCCTCGACGCGGACAATGCCGCGGACGAACAGGCGGCTAATTACCGTTGGACCCTCGGCGGCGCCGGGGATAGTCTCTGGGTTGAATGTGCTTACCACACCTCCGCCGTTCGGCTCGTCCAGCCGTTACCCAAAGGTCTTCATTCCTGTCGTGCCCAGAAGTCGGACACATCGATGGGACTTTCCTGCGAATAGTGGAATAAAAGACATCGTTTAGTCCTCATGTCGAAAACACGTGAAATCCCCTTGCTGTTTCCCGATCGGAAAACCCCGAAGCCGTAACGCGATGAAAAAAATTGGCCGCGAGAGGTGGCTATGTCTCTTAAGATGCGCGACCCTTTGTTCCCAAGAATACATCGTTCGTGATTTGTTATCGTATGGCCAATGAATTGGGATGTTCCCGAGATCCAGGCCATTATCCGCTCCGCGCTTCATGAAGACAGCGCTCGCGGCGATCTGACCACGCGCATTCTGATCGATCCAGCCTGGCGGATTGACGCCGCCATCGTGGCCAAACAGCGAGGCATGATCGCCGGGCTTCCGCTCGCGGAGAGATTTCTGAAAGCCCTCGATCCCTCGATCCGGTTCCGGCAGCTGGTCGCCGACGGCACACGCGTCCGCCCGGGAATGGTTCTGGCCACTTTCAGCGGAAAGGCGAGGTCCGTACTTTCCGCGGAACGCCCGGCGCTTAACGCCCTGCAGCATCTCTCCGGCATCGCCACCTTTACGCAGAAGCAGTTGAGGAAACTGAAAGGAACCGGCGCTCATCTCTACGATACGCGCAAGACGCTTCCCGGCTGGCGTTTCCTGCAGAAGTATGCGGTGCGCTGCGGGGGCGGCACCAATCACCGCATGTCTCTGGGTGACGCGGTCCTGATCAAGGAAAACCATCTGGAGATCGCGCGCCTGGCCGGAAGTGATTGGGTCGCGCGCGTTCAAGACGCGATGAAGAAGCACCGCACGCTTCTTCAGATGGAAGTCCAGACCGAACGTGATTTGCGCGAAGCTCTGCGGCTCAAGCCTCACCGTGTGCTTCTGGACAACCTGGAGCCCCACGACCTCAAACGCATGATGCGTATTCTTAAAAAAACGATTCCCGGTATCGAGATCGAGTTCACCGGAGGCATTAAACCGGCTGATCTGCGGCACCTGGCCAAACTCCGCCCGGATCGGATTTCGATGGGGCGTCTCACGCATTCAACTCCCGCTTTCGACTGCAGCCTCGATATCACGCATGTCTATCCGCGATAGTCTGCTCCGGGCGCTGGACGGTAAACCCGGGCAGGCTGTCTCCGGCGAACAACTTGCCCGCCGGCTGGGCGTTTCCAGAACCACTGTCTGGAAACAGATCAAGCTGTTCAAAAGTCTCGGTCTGCCTATCGAAAGCACCGGGCGGCACGGATATCTTCTGAAAGCCCCTTTCGATCGTTCATTGATTTCTTATCGCGCTCCGGCATGGATCCAACCACATTACCAGGTGAGTACGGCGTCAACTCAGACATTGGCGAAAGCCGGCGCGGCCGCCGGATTGCCTGAAGGCCATCTCTGGATGGCGGAGATACAGACAAAAGGACGGGGACGGCTGGACCGCCTGTGGGATTCCGGCTACGGCGGGCTTTGGTTTTCGCTTTTGCTTCGCCCGGAAATTTCTCCGCGGCGTGCCGCCCCTATCACGTTGTATTCGGGACTGTGTCTGCGTGAGGCGATTCAAAAAGTGTACAAGGTCCAGGCCAAACTGAAGTGGCCGAACGATGTGATGGTCCAGTCCGGAAAGCATTGGAAAAAATGCGCCGGGATCCTCACCGAAATGTCCGGGCAGATCGACAGAACGGACTGGCTGGTCGTCGGAGCGGGAGTGAACGTCACCAACACCTTGCCGGGTGATTTGTCGCCGCTGGCCGCTTCTCTCTATGCATTGACCGGCGAGGTCCTGGAGCGATCGCGGCTTCTGGACGCCTTTCTGGCGTCCTTTCATGCCGGATATTCCCGGTTCTGCGAACAGGGTTTTGCTCCGTTTTGTGAGAGTTATTGGAAGAATTTCATGGTTCCAGGCCGGAAGGTGCGCCTGAAGACCTCCGCGGGCGACGTTTCGGGCCGGGCGGTTGGCGTGGATGCTTCCGGAGGCATCATGATAGAATCTCGACGGAAAACAAGGATCTTCAGCGAAGGCGAAATTGTTTTGTGACCGTGCCGGCAGGACATAAACTCGGTTCGTCCGTTGTCGACCGCATCGGCAACACGATTCGTTTTACACCGGACGCGTGGATGTCCCTGCAGAAAGAGGCCGAAGCGGCCTATCCCTTTGAAGGCTGCGGGCTGCTCCTCGGTCCCCTTTCCGCCGATAAGGTGGTCAGCAAGGTTGTCACCCTCAAAAATGCGCTTCGGGAAGAGGGGCGAGGGCGCTTTGATTTTTCTTTTTCTCCGCAGGAATTCATGAGCGCGCAGCGGGCGGCCGATCAGGCAAATCTGGATGTCATCGGCATTTACCATACCCATCCTGATCATCCTGCGCGGCCCAGCAAAACGGACGAAGGCCAACCGATGCTTTCCGGCTGGATCAACATCATCGCTTCGGTGCACGGGGGGAAATTCAAGGAAGCGAAGGCCTGGTGGCGAGCGGAGGACGGTTTGCCTTTTACCGAAATGTCCTTTTTCAACGAGCCTAAATCAGGCGCTTAATGACGAGCGGAACGGGGACGTCCCCGTTCCGTGTTTGGATTGTGGGACGATCACTTGAGATCAGGCGGCTGCATTGAAAGAGCGGAAGATGCGTTTGCGTCTAAAGAGTGCTCGCAAAGGATTCGCTGTTTTCTCTTTCTGCCAGACAGCAGGCGCAACCTGCGTTCCACTCGGGGACAACAGGTCAGCCGGTTGCAGGACAGAATTTGGATTGCCCCCATTATTTTGAGCGGCGGGCTCCTTGGGAATGAGATCGCCGGTCCCGATAAACATGCGAAGCGGACGAGGATTACCTTGCGCCGTCCCAAAACTGAATGTAAAACCGCTCGTTGTCCAACCCTCTAATTCCGCACCTGAATGGCTCGCGCCCGGACGGACATGGATTTCCTGAAACCCGCCATCAAGTTTGACATGAGCTAAAAGATTCGGGTGGTTCGCCGGGGCATTAACAAGGCCAATATCGAGCCACCCTGGATCTGCCCTGTTGACGTAAAAGACGACTTCTTCGATCTGAGCAAGATCTATTGTCTTTCCAAGCAACTGAACCGATTCTCCAAAAGCAAAATCACTCAATTCCCCAGGAGATGATATAAAAGGATTGCTTTCCAGGGTGCTGGAGAAGCGCGCATACGGAAAAACCGGAGGAATCTGGGAGGAATACACATACGTACTTCTCCAAGCAAAGGATAATTTGTTGTCCCCTTTTGGATACGCGCGATTTAAAAGATCTACCAAGTGGAAATTTTTATCAAAAGAAGTCGTATTGCCGTTTGGATAAACCACCACGATATGACTTGCCCCCGCACTAATAAGGGGGCTGGCAGCCTCTTCCACCCTTGCCGCGTTATAGTCTTCTGATCGATCTTTTGATCCGGGGACCAATATTTGTTGTTTTCCATCGACAATGGCGACAGTATCATGTTTTGAAATCGGTTTACCCCGTACATATTTAAATAGCATCCCTTGCGTTTGTACGTAACCCACTTCATTATCCTTCAGACTTGTGAAATCCTGCCGCGAGGGTAGATAAACGAAGATCTTGCGCAACTGCTCAGCGCGCTGTCGACCAACTTGGCGTATCAAGGCTCCGAGGGGATGGGTATGAAAGTAAAATTTCTCTTGGACGCTTGGAGGCCAAACAATTGTGACTGTTGTAGATTCATTATGCCCGATAGTGACAATTCGATAGAGCCTATTGTCATGTTCCAGGACTTCCAAGCCCACTTCGACAGGGAAATCACCAAGCGACCCAATAAATTCAGCAAGTGCCATATTCGAAACATCTGCTCGAATATTAAACTGAGTGTCTCTGGTAGTAAATAGCCCCGCGCGAATATCCTCCAGTGAGCTGGTTCTGGCTGTCACCAAAGCGTGGAACGCCTGTGTCCTCTGGTAGTCATGATAAATCGGAGATCCACCCGTTATTGGAGACAAAATCATGAAAATTAATATCACCCACCACCCACACCTGTTTGCCGCATAATCTTTGCGCCGTGAGACGATGAAATAGATCGGGAGTGTCGCTGCGACAACTCCAAACATCCCTAAAGCTAACGCAGGATTGTTTGCAAATACATCTCGAGCCAAATGAGCCAGATTCTGAATTGTTGAACCATCGGCAGCCACCGAATGCAATCTTTGCGAAATATGGCCGAAGGAAGACTGCACCGCCACGAAGGCGCCAACCAGAAATGCGGCGGCCCATCGAGACTCGGCCGAAGATTTTCGCGGGCTAAAGGAGGCTATCTCTCGCAAGACAGGCAATTCCAAAGCCTCTTCTGTGAACCGTTTCGGGAGGGCAACTATAGAGATCAAGCCATCAGTGGCGATTGTATTCTGAAAGCCCAGCGCCATGCCCGGATCGACCAAAAGGCATGGGACCAGTAGAGAGACAACGATGCGGAGCAAAGATTTGGGCATAAAGATCGAACGCGCGCGTTCGATAAAGTCTAACAGAATTGTGTTACAGCAACGTTACAGCACAAGGTGTCAACACAAGGTGTCCAGCACAAGGCAGCACAAGGTGTCAGCACAAGGTGTCTTCTCTGAAAAGAGTCAATAGCGCTCCAGCAGAGCGGAACAAAAAAGGAATAGTCTTCTCTTCGCCCCGACGTCGGGCAGGATGAAATTCATCCGTGGTCCCCTAAACTGACACACA
>Ga0182027_10001752_pt1 | contig 35775 bp, 23 predicted proteins | sample 712E1DmetaG_FD_121300 | JGI IMG/M metagenome (GOLD analysis project Ga0182027, IMG submission 121300) | Permafrost microbial communities from Stordalen Mire, Sweden - 712E1D metaG (Illumina Assembly) | ecosystem: Environmental > Terrestrial > Soil > Wetlands > Permafrost | place: Sweden...
TCCAAAGAAACCGGTGTCCACAGTAACCGGTACATCTGCAATGAGGTTGTCACCCGTGTCGGTGAGAGCCATCGTCTCCAGTTCGCTGGATTGTGCGTCGTAAAAATTTGCTCCCCAGGCATAGACCGGTGCGCTGAAGGTCAATGTGACCGTCGTGACCCCATACTTTGTGTAGAGAGCCGCGTTGGTGACGCCGCTATTATCGGCGAATTGAAGTGGCGGCACATCGATGAAATTCTGAAAGAGCCCATACACGGGGTCCTGGCCGACCTGCAGGAGCGAAAACGGGCCGGCGTTGACCGCAGAAGTCTGGAAATATGTGTCTTGCGTGAAGCTTTGGAAACTCGTAGTGAACAACCAACTCCCCGTCACCGCCGATTGCCACGTCGAAAGCGAGGTATAAGTCTGCTGCGCCCGCACCCCTGACGGAGTCAGCAATACAGCTAAGGCAAGAACGGCGAAGATCGCCTTGACTTTTGTAGCTGATTTCATGGTGAAGGAAGCGTACCACAAAACTGAAAAGGATTTGCGGAATTTCATTGACTTTTGGGAAATTCTTGAGGAGCAAACCGAACTCCGCAGACTCTGCGCCTCACCGACGATCGGAAAAGGGCCAGGAAGGATGTCGCGAGCGCAATCCCGAATTGGAGTTTGAGCTGACTGCTGAAGTTCGAGCGGCAGCATCGAGAAGGAATCGGCCCGGATTAGACCTAACGAAACCGACAAGGCAGAAACAGCGACTTCCTCAGGCTGGCGCTATGGGCGTTACACCAAGCACCGCATCGGGGTGATCAGCTGCAGCGAGTTACCTGGCTGTAGTCGATTTTGTAACTGTCAAAGCACCCCGAAGCCATAAGGATCAACAGGATTCCGGATGGACAGGGTAAACGATTCAATCAAAAGCACTTGGTTTCACATGGTTTCAAGAAGCTCCAATAAACGATCTGATCTGTTTTGGGAGCAGAGGGCCGGGGGTTCGAATCCCTCCGCCCCGACCATCGTAAATGATTGATATTTAAAACGATATTGACCATATCAGCCACGCACTTGCTTTCTACCTCCTGAGCCTCGCCAGAATTCCATCCGGGCACAATCCATCCGGACACAAAATGAGCCAGACAGTCGATCTCCGATGTGGGTTCCGGAATAGGCCGAGACTGCAAAGGTGCCCTTCGGTAGCTGAATAACTCATCGAACGGGCAGCAAAGCGCAGGGTGCGGGGTTGGCAGGCACAATTCTCCCGCAGGTATCTTGGCTCTCTTTGAGGTTGGATCGAAGCGGCGCCTCCGGTGGCGAGATCGTAGAGAGGATGCAGTCCGCCAAGCCTGGGCACTGCTATGATCCCGCCACCAACGGCAGACTCCGTTGCTGCCTGCCGACCGGCAGGTGTTCCTTTCGGCGGGGAGAGGTGAGCGCGGTCCAAGCAGCGCAAGATTCGCAGACGGTTATGCGCGATAACGAAGAAGCAATAGAGTGCGCCAAAGCTGGGGATTCCCCGCTATGCGAATTAGCGCGAGGAAGCATTCAACCCGATCTGCACGTCCATGGATGAGGCGTTTTCGATCTGCGCTGGGCCTTCGAACAGATTCCCTGTAATGACTGCGCGGTTCACCGATTCTCCAAGAAAGATGTGCCGCCTTCTCTGACGGAATTCGCATCCCCGCACAAGCAGGCTGCCAGAAGACGCCTGGATAGCGGCGCGGTCTCCCGCATGGCCCCACTCGACGAACGTGCAGTCGCTAAAGCCCACAGTTCCCTGCCCGCCGATCTTGGCGACCTGATTGCACGGGCCCCAAAACGCGCTATTGCCGATGCGAACAACTCCGGTGTTGGTAACTTCAACTTCGAGCATCGTCGGATCGTCGCCGTGAAATGAGGTGAACTCTCCGTTTGCGATCAAAATGCCGTAAGGCGCCGCTTGTTCCACCAGAAGGGCCCGGTTGCAATCGTCCGCTCCGATTCCCAGAAAATTTCCATTGCATGCGCCGGTTGAGGTTTCTACGAATTTGTACCCGACGTGATACCCAAAGCAGAAGGTATTCAGAACATATTCCCAATCCGCACGGCCAAAGATAAAGGCTTCGCCGTTGGCAGTTTGCCATTGATAGGCCTTGCTGTGCGAGCTCCACCAGGGATTGAAGTGGACATTCTCGATACGGCCGATGTCGTAGATTGCATCAACCCAGATTCCACGCCGCAGCGGTTGACCCGTAACGTTGCGAATGTTGTGGCGTTCGTTCTGGCTGGCGTCCACGCCCTGGTAAGGATTCAAAAGCTCCAGGTCGAATGCCGCCGGATTCTTGCCGCGCATGGCGATGGTCCACGGATACGGAATGGGATCTGAATCCAAAACCTGCTCAGGATAGTAAAAGGTCAGACCGCTAACGCTGCTGTTTGTGTTCAGCGTGAGAAACGGCTTTCCATCTTCGCTACCCCGGCCCGCGGTCACCAACAATGCACTCCCGTCTTCTCCCGGCTTTGGTTGGGCATGGTCGCGAATCCCGTTATGCGATGGTACGCATAGAAAGGACCCGCGAAGCCCCACCCCGTCGGGAATCTCGAGCACTCCTTTGAAGAGATATCGCCCAGGCGGTACATAAACCTCTCCGCCTCCGACAGTGTGCGCGGCATCCAGCGCGCGCTGGAATGCAGCCGTATCGTCGGTGGCCGCGTCACCAGCGGCGCCGAAGGTCTTCACGCCCAGCGAAGACTGGACGGCTTGATGATCATGCACGGCTCCATAAGCAACGGCAGGGGCGCGCAGCGCGGTCATTACACCAGCTGCAGCACTCAATGAGAAGATTGTCCGTCGTGAAAGTGTGTTCTTGTCTTGAAACGTCATTGCCGGTCCTTCGGTTTGCGTTGAACAAGCATATTCTGACAATTTGGATTGGGCAGTTTCCGCTATTCGGCGATGCCCATGGCCGGATGTTCGTCGCTCATCGACGGAGGAGCATCTTCCTGCCTGCTGCCCCACTTGGTATTCGGCTTGTCTCCCATTTCCAAAACCAGAGTGCCCCCATTCGCGATTGCGGAATGCGGGAACCATGCCCTGTCGAGCGGCTTGCCGTTCAGTTCGGCTGACTGGATGTACTTGTTGCGCGTGGATACGTGGTTGGCCAGGATGGTGAAGAGTTTCCCTGGGGCCAGCCGAATTACCGTCTTGGCAAAAATCGGACTTCCAACTTCATACACCGGGCTTCCAGGACATACTGGATAGAACCCAAGGGCGCTCAGGACATACCAGGACGAAGTTTCGCCGCCATCGTCATCGCCAGGAATTCCCAGCGGACCGTCTCCGTACCAGACATCCATCAGTTGTCTTACCCGGCGCTGCGTTTTCCAGGGCTGCTCGGAGAAGTCGTAGAGATAGGGGATATGAAAGCTTGGCTCGTTGCCTTGCGCATAAAGACCGACCAGCCCGGTGGCGTCTGGAAACTGGCCAAGGAATGAAAATTTGGAGGTGCCATACTGCTCTACGAACAGACGGTCGAGTTTCGCGTTGAACGCATCGCGGCCACCCATAAGGCGAATGGTTCCCGCGACATCGTGTTGAACGCCAAATGTATACAACCAGGCATCGACTTCAGTGAAGTAATCTCGCCCGCCTTGCCCACCACCCAACTTCGGATCAAAGTGGCCAACCCAGTTCCCATCCGCGTCCTTGGGAGCCATGAACCCAGTCTCAGTGTTGAACACATTTTGGTAGTTGTGCGCCAGTTTCGTGAAGTACTCGGCATCCTGCTGTTTCCCAAGCGCGCGCGCCAGTTGTGCGGCGCACCAATCGTCGTAGCTGTTTTCAATGGTTACTGAAACTGCCTGCCTGCGCTCGGGCGTCACATCTGGAACTGTTTCAGTCTGTCCCCAATCCAATGCCGGGAAGAAACCCTTCTCGAAGTACACGCGATCCAAACTTGTCAGTGGTCCATGGTTCCAGGGAAGCAGAGTTCTTTCCGTGGCGTTCTTTCGAATCGCCGAATACGCTTTCTCAACATCGAAGTCCCGGTAGCCCTTGGCATAGGTATCGAGAATGAATTCCGCGGCGTGATGGCCGATCATGACAGCCTGGTCTCCGTCGACGGAAGGAAATGTTGGGAGCCAGCCGCTTTGTTCATACATGAGGATGTAGGAACGGACCATATCCTCCTGCTGCCTGGCATTCAACAGCAGCTGTAGCGGGTGCATCGAACGATAGGTGTCCCAAAGACCGTCGTCAATATAGAAATCGTGTCCCTCCGCATCATGTACCGCGTGATCGTAGCCGCTGAAGTATTTCCCATCCTCGGTAATGTCGGTCATGCGGCCGAGAGACCGGTAGAGCGCAGTGTAGAAAACAGTGCGCTGGCGCTCAGTTCCTCCTGTTAATTCAATACCGCCCAACTCGTTGTTCCAGACCGCGCGCGTTTGCGCCTTCGCTTGGTCAAACGTCCACTTGGGAATCTCGCGCTCCAGGTTTTTGCGAGCCTGCTCCGTGCTGATGTAGGAGATGCCGACCCGAACTTCAATCTGTTCTCCCGCTGTCGTGGCGATGTCGGTGACGATTCCAATGTTGTCGCCGGTTTGCTCCGCAGTATGTGAAAGATCGCTCGACTTCCAGGTCTGATAGGAACTGAGTGGGCGAGAGAACTTCGCGTAAAAGTATTCTCGCGTTTCCTTTCCAGTGTCCGTCGTTTTCCAGACGGTACCGTAAACCCTCTGACTGCCTTGTACAGCATCTTCTCCTACGACTTCGAGTTTTGCGTCATCTCCCTCATAGAGGGTCAGGTGCGAATGTGGGCTGGCCGGAAATGTAAACCGGTAGTACTCCGCCTTCTCGGCCGCCGTGAACTCCGACTTGATCCCCCAGGTTTGCAAATCGGCTTCGTAATAGTATGGAGTCGAAGTTTCAAAGTCGTGATCAAAATCGGATGCATATGTTTCCGGGCGAGTCCCAACTCCGCCAGTCGAAGCCATCAATGTCGCGGCTCCAACCGGAAAGCCGAATATCTTGTCGGCGAGATACCTATCAGTGATTCCGGGAGTCGTGATCGGGGCGAGCCGCGCCATGCCGTGAGGACGCTGGACATAGGGAAGCGTCGCAGTGAGCAGTTGGCCGATGCCTCCGATGTTAGGCGATACGTAGTCAACCGGCTCTTCCTGCCGAGTTACCTGAGCCAGGATTCCGCCACTGAAGAAGGCAAACAACACCAACATCGCTGCAAGCGTTTTCATCCATCTCTCTTTTCCTTGTCTCTCCGTTGGGAATTGTCAGCAAAAATGATGGCATTCGCTCACGGCCCCGCTTTCCCTATTACCGGCTGAGGACAAACTTGGTGGTTAGTGAAGCTTGTGAAGACCCGCCAACCCAAACTGTGTACTTACCCGCCTGGACCTTCCATTCGCTTTCCGTGTTCCAGACAGCAAGCTGCTCTTGAGGAATGTGGAAGATCACATTCTTAGTCTCTCCGGCATTGAGACCTATTCGAGAGAACCCCTTCAAGGAACGGTCTGGAGTTTCGACACTGCCGACGTCTTGCCGCACATACAGCTGAGCTACCTCTTCGCCTTGCCGGTCGCCGGTATTGGTTACATCCACCGATACAAGGATTTCTCCTCTGCTTCCAGGCGCAGGCGGATGCACAGCGAGGTGGTCGTAGCGAAACGACGTGTAGCTCAGGCCGAATCCGAAGGGAAACAGCGGGGCGCCGTCATCGTCGACATACTTATGGGTTCGCGACGGGTCGAAGTTATAAAAGTCGGGCAACTGCCCCACACTGCGAGGGAATGTGATGGTCAGCCGACCCGCGGGGTTGTTGTCCCCAAATAGGGTTTCGGCAACCGCCTTGCCTCCAAATTCCCCTGGGTACCAGGCTTCGAGAATGGCTGGAACATGCTCCTTCGCCCAGCTGATTGTCAACGGCCGGCCATTTTCCAGGACCAGCACCACCGGTTTCCCCGCGGCAACCACGGCCTCAAGCAGTTGTTCCTGGTTGCCGGGCAGGCCGAGGTCGGTTCGATCAAATCCCTCGCCTGATATTCCCTGCCATTCCCCCAGGCCAAGAATGACCACGTCTGCGGCTTTGGCCTTGGTGGTGGCTGCTGCAATGTCCTTGCCTTCGTCGAATTCGACGGTTGCCTGAGGGACCAATGTGCGGATGCCGGCAAGCATGCTGATATGCGCGCCGTTCGCTTCATTTTCATAATCGCCATATCGTGCCACATCGGCGTTGGGACCAATCACCGCGATCCTCTTCGTGGATTTTGAAAGCGGCAACAGGTGACCCTCGTTCTTGAGCAGGGTCATGGACTGGCGGGCCGCCCCAAGCGTCAGATCGAGATGAGGCTGCGATCGGTATGCGCGGGCTTTCAGTGCGGGGTCTGTGAACGGGCGCTCGAACAAGCCCAGCGCAAACTTCACACGGAGAACCGACTTGACGGCGCGATCCAGGTCCGAGACGGGAAGCGATCCCTCTCGAGCGCAGTCGATGAGCGCCTTCTGAAAGACTTCGTGGTCGAAATCGTAGAACTGCATGTCCACGCCGGACTTGATAGCCAGGCAGACAGCGTCCTTTGGCGTAGCGGCAACACGGTGCACGTTGTAGAGGCGCTGAATGGCTCCCAGGTCGGAGAGTACAAACCCCTGAAATTCCCACTCTTGACGCAATATCTTCTTGAGCAGGAATGGGTCGGCGGTAATTGGGATTCCGTCGATTTCGTGGTAGGCAGCCATGATCCCCATCGCGTGTCCTTCCCGAATTGCCGGCTCGAACGACTTGAGCATAACGGAGCGCAGTTCGCGCTCGCCGATATGCACTGGCGAAGTATTCGTGCCGCCTTCCGGAGAACCGTGACCGGCAAAATGCTTAGGCTCGCTCACTACGCTGTGATCGCTGCTCAGGCTCTCGCCCTGCTCTCCGCGCACATATGCCAATCCAAGTTGCCCAGTCAGATAAGGGTCCTCACCGTAGTCTTCCTCGACGCGTCCCCAGCGCGGCTCGCGTGCCAGGTCCACGACGGGCCCAAGGATCATACCCACACCGGTGGCACGCGCCTCTGCCGCGATGGCCGCGCCAACATTTTTGACAAGTCCCGGATTCCATGTGGCCGAAAGCCCGATCGGAGCGGGAAACACCGTTCCGGTATCGAATCCATGCAATCCCTCTTCAATGAAAAACACTGGAATGCAGAGGCGATTGTGTGCGAGGACCCATGCCTGAATGGCGTTTGCCTGTTCGGGTGTTGGATTCAAGTCGTGGATTGCGCCAACACCCAGCTCACCCCATAGGGCTTGCGCTTTGTCAGGAAGGAAATGGGCTGTGGCTGCCGCGTGCGTGTCATCCGTATGCACATCCACCAAGGCGGTTGCCCCCGAATAGAGGTCGAGTTGCCGGACCTTTTCTTCCAAGGTCATCCGGCTCAGGAGATCCTCAACGCGCCGCTCGACAGGTACTCCTGCCTGCTTGTACAAGGCACTGGCGTCTCTTGCCCGAGCAGGCTCTTGCGCCCAAACTGCTGCAGGGTGAACGGAGAAAAACAGCGCGGCAATCATGAACAAGGCAATGGCGCCATGGGGGCGAACGGGAACAGGCGCCTTCCAACACTTGCACCAAGCGACGACGAGCCAAAGCATGTTTGGTTTTGGAATTACCGATTCCGAAGGCGAATCATGGACACAGATCGCAACGTCACTCTCACTGCCAGGTTTCTTCACTTCGCGCCGTGCTCCTGTGTTTTCTTTAACGCAAGGATCACCCTAAGCTATAGCCGGAGGCGCAGGCAACGTTAGCACGGTTCTGTGTCCCCTTCTATAGGATTGAAAGCATTGCGTTTGTGTTGGGACATTTCGGCTAACAGTAGATACCGTCCGGGCTAAAATGCGAACCCGATGAATGCCGTCATTGGTTCGCGTCTTGATTCGAAGAAAGGCGGCTTGGACTGACAGAATCGTCGAACCAGTAATTTGCGCAGCGATCGCCGAACTTCCGCTCTGTCTCGATCCGCCCCGAAGCTGAGTGAGTGAGTGTAGACATCGCGAAGGGGGGATGCGAGAATCGTATTTTCAGGCGCCTATATGCAATTGCCCTCGACAACCGATTCCAGAATCGCAGAGTTTGCGAAGCTCGTAGAAAGCAAAGCGGATATTGCGTCTCTACAACACCACTTGAAGGAAGTGATTGAAGGCGATGTATTCAAGGGGAGCCACCGCAGCGGTCAGTTTCTCCAATACATCATCGATCAAGCGATCGCCGGCCACTTCGATTCGCTGAAAGAACGCGTCATCGGCATGGAATTGTTTGGTCGGTCGGCTTCGTATGACACGGGAGATGATGCCATCGTTCGCGTCACTGCCAGCGACGTGCGAAAACGATTGTTGCAACATTATGGCCGCTTTGGGGCCACGTCCGAATATCGGATCAGTCTCCCATCGGGGTCCTACATTCCCGAAATCACCTCCGTCACGCGTGGGGAGGCCAGGACTTTCGATGGGACCTTGGCACACGCGGACATTGGCCATGTACACCATGATTCCCCAGCCTCAATTCACGAGACCGCACCCGTGCCGGGAACATCGGTTATCGAGCCTGCTGCGTTGCCTCTGGCCGAAGCAGCACGACCCAAGGGCCTCGCCAGGTATAGATGGGTGTTTTTCAGCGCCCTGATCGTGGCGATGAATCTCGCGCTCTGGGGCTTCTTCTGGATCCGTCCTGCGCCTCTCGAGAGTGCACATTCTTCCTCTCTTCCTTGGTCGGCGCTTTTCGGTTCCTCCGATGCCGTAGAACTGATCACGAGCGATCCAAATATAGCCGATATCCAGGGAATTACCGGCAGCGAAGTCTCAGTTTCCGACTATGCGAATCACAATTACATCCCGGTCCCCAACAAGCTCACAGCCGAACAGGATTATTTCTGTCGGAACATACTCCGGGGAGACAATTCTGCCGGTGTCGATGCACCGATCGTCGCAAAGATTGCGATGCTGGCTCAGGCCAATTCAAAGAACATCGATGTCCGCACCGCCCGAAGCGTTCAAATTACAGACTTGAAGTCCGACAACAGCTTCATTTTCCTTGGAAGTCCACGTTCTGATCCATGGTTCTCCCTTTTCAGCGATCAATTGGATTTTCGATTTGTCTTCGATAAAAGCACTGGCTCGGAGTCGATTCGCAACTTCCATCCCCACCCCGATGAGCAACCGCAATACATACCAACCGCTCCCGGTTGGGCCACTGGCGATTCGTATGCCATCCTGGCTCTGGTTCGGAATCCTGACCAGAGCGGCCAGGTACTACTGCTTGCAGGCGCCAACGAAGAAGGCACCGAGGCTGCAGGCAAATTTGTTACCGATTTGACTCGCCTATCGACTGAACTGCGTAAGTGCGGCATCACACCATCCGGCCCGCTCCGGCATTTTGAGATGTTGCTGCATCTGAATACCATGGCCGGGACTCCACATAACATCGATTCGGTGGCATGCCACATCCTACCGGATGCTCCCTCTCACTAAACAATTCCTATAAGTGCGCAGTCAATGTGCGCTTGGCGCTGATTCGCGCTTGTTCGCGGCCCCGTCCCGACTTCCCTGGCGCGTGAACAATTGAAGATCAACAGCATCTGATATGGCCTGAAGGCCGGCGTTGTTGGGATGAAGATGATCGCCGCTGTCGTAGGCCGGCAGATACTGAGCGGGGTGAGCCGGGTCGTGCGTGGCCGCATCCTGATCGATCACTCCATCGCAGCCGCTTGACTTGCTTCGTATGAACGCATTGATTTGTTCACGCGCTGTTTCTCCCGCTTGAGTCCAGTAACCTGCTCCCTGGTACGGCGTCAATGTGGAACAAACAAACTTGATTTGTTTCTCGTGAACTCGTTTGATCAGACGTGCTAAAGCCGAACTTAACTCCTCGCCCGTCGGCGGAGGCTTGGTCGATCCGAGATCGTTGATCGGGTCGTCGGAGAAGATCACCCAGCGAACTCCAGTTTGCTCGAGTACATCGCGCTCGAAGCGAGTCTCCGCACTGTCGCCTGCTCCCGCGGCGAGAAGCCGGTTCCCGCTGATTCCTTGGTTCAAAACACCGATGTTCATTCCGGCCTCGGCCAGTCTTTGTGCCAGGTCGTTTGGCCAGCGCCGGTTTGAATCTGTAGTGGACGCATAGCCATCGGTAATCGAAGCACCCAGCGTTACGACCGATCCAAGAGCGGCCTGATCCTGCACGTCGAGGTTGATGAGGAAGTAGTAGCTCTGGGTTGTTTGGCCGCGAGAGAAGTTAGTGCTTCCACTGACATCTCCATCCGCGATGTAGTTGGTCTGAAAGGCTGCCCCGTGATAAGTGGACGCTGCGGTCTCCTTCGGAAAATAGAAACTGATGACAACGTCGGCGAGACGAGGGACCAGGAATCGAATCGGGTCACTTGCCACAGTGGTCCCAGGTGGCACGATTACCGAGGAGAGCCCCGCGAATTCAACTTTGCGATCTGTGTCAGCGACGATCGAGGAGTCCGTGCTCCGCTGGGCGATGTGTACATCTTTGATCGTCAGTGGTTGCAAGCCAAAGAGGTTCGAAATGTGAATGCGGGCTATATGTCCGCCAACACTCGTATGGACAATCTGCCGAAGCGTCTGCTTGTCGAATCTCATTCCCGGGTGATCGCGCACGGGGGAAACTGCCCATGTTCCTGTCCACCGCAGTCGATGATTTTGTGCCGTAGCGTCGGGCGGGAAGGAGCCCAGGACCACCATCGCCAATAGAGCAATAATGGAGGCAGGCGCAAAAGTCGCACTCGATCGGCATTTGCTTGATTTGCAGTCGTGGCCCATGAGTTCCTCGAAGGTCGATTCTTGCTGGAAATGCGAGATCGTCTTCCTCTATTCCAATTGCCGTATTGAGATCAATGCCCATGGGGGCAGACTGCTCTCGATGTGAAGATTGCCCTCAGAACTTGCCTTCACGATCTCCTTCCGCGTGCCCCACGCCTCTTGCCGCAATAACTCCGTTTGTTGTTGATTTGGCGTTTCGGGTTTCCCCATCGCTTCCCACGCGGCGACAACATCACCATGCTGCTTATCGAGTATCTCGACTACAAACGACGCACCTGCCGGCAAATGCGTCAAATCCAAAGTGAATACGCGCGCGCTTCCGCTGTTATCGATCGCATCCGCGGCTTCCAGCGTAGTGCTCACCGGAAGCGACGCCTTCATCTCAGGCGAATAATTGTAGGCCATCGCGGCAATCCGACCGCTCCCGCTGAAACGCGTTACGATTCCACCGGGGACCTGAACGAGCGTCTGGTCACCGAGCTCGTTCATGAATTGGTACGCATGGAAAGCCGGCTTTACGAACCCCTGGTAGTTGATGAGACCAAACCCGCCGTGAAAGATCGAGTCGGTGTTTCTGTTCTCTTCAAAGACGTCGGTAAACACCCAGTAGGCAAGCGAGTCTACCAGGCCGATGCTCTCCAGATTCGTCTTCGCCACAAAGGCTCCGCCAGCTAGAGAGTCATGCGCGTGATCTACGGGCGACGGGCTTGAATTCCATTCTGTAAGATGAATCTCCGCCTTCGGATAGTCACTGTGGTCTATGATTTCTCGAAGTGTTCGCAGATCGTCGCGTGTCGCGTCGATACTGCGCCGCAAGTGTTGCTGCTCTGGGCTTCCAGGCACGTCTATGGCAAAGTCCTGCGGATAGGGGTGAGTCGAGACAAAGTCCACTGGCAATTGATTGTCGTGGCAATACTTCAGAAAATCGCCGATCCAAACCGGAAGCCATGGAATCGAAAAGGGGTCGAACGGTTTTCCCGACGCTTGCGCCTTCCGTATCGCTTCCGGATCCATATTGAAGTTGCTGGTCGCGGGGCCCCCAACCCGAAACTGCGGGTCGATTGCCTTTATGGTCTGAACGGTGATTTTATACAGCTCAAAATACTTCTGCTGCGATCCGCCGCGAAAGAACGATTCGTACAGATTCGGCTCGTTCCACACCTCAAAATACCATTGGCGTACCTCGGCGATTCCATAGCGATCGATGCAATGCTGGACAAATGTGTGGACCAGGTCCGCCCATTTGTTGTAATCCGATGGCGGGCTGCCATCGGCGCGCCACCAGAATGTCGTTCCATGCACTGGCGAAAGCGGTGCCGGGGAGAAGCTCAGCTCGACAAACGGGCGCACTCCTTTGGCCAGCATACGGTCGTACAGATCGTCTATGTACTGAAAGTTATAAATTGGATTTCCATTCCGATCTTCACGGTAGACGAACATGTCGTCCTGGAAAATCCCGTGAAAACGTACATAGTGGAACCCGCCGTCTTTGGCCGCTGTCGCAAGCTCTTCCTGCCAAGTGGCCTCCAGGCCTTCTTTGGCTCGACCCGCGCCAACCACCTTGCTCCAAAAGTGTACGAGTGGCTTGCCAGGGCCCGTTGCTTCAGCCTTGAGATGGATGGAGGTGTCTTCGCCCGCACCAGGCGGCATGGAAGCCTGACCCGCAGCGACGGCGGAAATCAAGAACAATGCGGCGCCACAGAAAAAGAACTTCGCCAGCGTTCCACAGCAGGCATTACCAGGTTTTCTCATTCCCCATATCCTCCGACCGGCAGCACGGTTTCCGTTAGAACGAACACCTCACAGGTGCCCCAAGTCTCGGCTTTGAGACTCGCGATCCCCCAGATCATTTCCTTGTCTTCTTTTCATCGTCGAGCCATTACCGCTCGACCGCAGTAACGACAACAACGTCCTTGGCTCTGGATTGCGGAGTTATTCTCAGACGCGTGACTTTGCCATTCTCCACATGTCCTTCCAAGGTGGTTCGATACGGTGCGTGGACCTTGAAGTCCGCAGTCCAATCATTGGGCCACGCAGGCAGAAGCTGAATGCGCTTTCCGTCGAATTGAGTCAGCATAAGTTCCACAGTAATCATCCCCGTGCCGCCGTTATCGAGGTCCGGAATCCAATCGCCTCCCGCCTTCCAGAACCAGCCGAATCGCTCATCGCCATAAAGGGTAAACTCGGTGATGGCTGCTTTCTTGGCCACGGCAGTCAATCCAAGCACAGCGGATTGCGGGCCATCCTGACCCCAGCAAAACTTGAAAGGAAATCGCCTGGCGGCAAATGTGTCTCGTGCTAGAGTCAGGTCGCTCTTGCCCACGCCATAAAGACGATATGGGAATGCTACGTAAAGCTCAGGATTTTCCGCATTGCTCGTTTTGCCATAGCTCTCGGCTGGAAGAATGGTCGGCGTGCCATCTGGGTCGCTCTTGCCGAATGGCGGAAGCTTCCCATTTGCTGTCTTGCCAATTGGAAGGCCCGGCAGGTCATCGAGTACCTTCTTCCAGACCTCCCGTTGCCCCGGCGTTGTCGAATCGCCAGGCAGTTCCAGTAGCCGCGGCAACACAGCTTTGAGCCCCGCAATATCGGGCGTTGGGTTTACCGCGATCTTTTGATAAGTCTCCAAAGACTGGGCGGGCGTGATTTTGATCTTTCCATCCTCGCCGCGCGGCCAATGCAAGTTGTAGTAAGTCACGATGGCATCGGCGAAAGGAACGATGTCCTTGCGCGCGAAGTCTGCATCTTGCGTGACATCGTATTCGTCGAGCATCTGCGATATAACTTCCAGCGTGCCTTGAATGTGATAGCGCATCCACTCGCTATGGACTTCGGTGGTTGAATTGTCCCAGCCAAAATCATTCAGGTTTGGCAGACCCCAGAAATCGATTGTTTCAATGAAGGATGCGCCGCCGTGGTGAAAGTACGCCTGGGTGCGGTCTTTCGCAAGCGGCAACGCATTCAGATAAAGATCGAACCAGGGCTTGAGCAGATCGCTATCGCCCGTCTCAATGAGCGGCCAGTAAAGCAGCCGGTTGTTCTGGTTCCAATAAGAGCTTCCCCATTGCCGGAAGTCCGGATTGTGATCTTTGGGGGTTGATTCTACGTTCCCAGTCATGTCGTGTCCAACAGTAAAGAGGCCGCCGTTGAATTTCGTTGGAAACGCACCGCGCGAAGAAGCGGCCATCATGTAACGCTGCATGATAAAGCCCTGTGAGACCCTCGCCGCATCTTCTGTTCCAGAGACGTGGATCCAGCTCCGATTCCAAAAACCATCCCACCATTGCTGATGCGCCTTGCGAGCGGATTCAAGTGGAACGGCATTCACCCGCTTAACCAGCGAATCCAAGTCCGACTTCCAGGCGTCAGGCGAAGCCGCCGCAGTCTTGGTGAGACCCACTAGATCAAGCCGCTGACTTCGGCCCGGCGCAGTCGATTTCAGAGTATGGTCGTCGACGCTAATCAATCCGGGGCCGGCCATCAATGCGCCAAAACAGCGGTGCAGCAACGGATCGGGATACTTTTGTAAAAGCGATTCCAGATGCTCTTGCTCGAACACGATCGGATAAATGCTGGACGAGTTGAAGTGATACCAGGTAACCTGGCCCGCGCTGGCAGGCATAACCGTGTCCGCTTCAAAGGTGAGCGGGATCGGATGGTTGCCCAATCCAAATAGCCCGCCATTATCCGGGGAAGGTTGGTCGTAGGGATGGCTTCGGGTGCGCCACAATTCGAGACTCGCGAGCATTGTCGCGGGGTGCTTCAACTGGGCCTCAACATGAATCACCGGACGGTTCGCATCAATCCACACCCGTACGACGCTGGCGCCGCTCCTGATTTCAATACTGGAGTCTTCTAGACGAAGAACCTGATTAAAGTCCGGCGCGCCAACAAACGGATTTGGAGTGAAATGAATCCGCACGCGGCCGAGCTTGTCCAACTTACCCAGTTCCGACCATGCATCTGCTTTGGCCACAAGCAATACGAGGTCGCCGTTCTGTTCTGTCCATACATTGGCGGCAAGATCACCGTTGCCGATTGGCATGGAGTCGTTTTCGTTCTGCCCCAATGTCGACCAAGTAACGTCGTTGACGGATACAAATGGACCGTCGGAGGCCAGAGCCGCAGCCTTGCCAAGACACAACATGCAAAGTACAAGCCCAACAATCTGACGATTGAATCTCATTGGATGTGCGATAACCTCTCATGTAAGTCCCGCGCAAGCTGCTGCAGGTTACACATGTGCTTGCAGGGCGTGCCGTCTACTCAAATGCAAGTACATGTTCTTGCGCAGCGTCGATCAGCAGCGCAATAACATCTCGGATATCCGGGGTCGTATTTCCTAGGTCGTGCAAATTGCGTTTAAGGGTCATCTTGGTCAGGTTGAGAATCTCATGCCCATCGGGATTCCTAACTATGACCTGCAGAGAGAAGTTCCGGCCTATCTCCGCAAGCCTTGCCGCACGCTCTGCTGCTCCAGCTTTCCTGCCAGGGACAAGGGAAACAACCTTGCAAGTTCCTGATTGTTCCAAGTTGCTGGTAGAAGCGTTTCCTCGCATGCATTCCTCCACTCATTTGAATGAAACCACGTACAATTCCCCGCTCATCTGACTGTCGTCTGTGGAGCCGCCTGGAATTTCTCCAGGTGGGCCTTTGCCAAATCAGGTTGTTTCAACTTCTGATAGATTTTTGCCAGAAGAAAGTGAATCTGGGCATCGCTGGTGCCGAGTTCGGGCAGAGTCAAGGCTCGTTCTCCTTCGAGTGCGGCATTCTGGAAATCTCCTTCGTAGTCCAATCCCTTTGCCAATTCAAAGTGCGCATCACGCGACTGGGAGTCGTCGTCAATAGCCCGCCTATCTTTTTCGACGCTGTCTTTGTACCGGCCTAGTCCTAAAAGGAACCTCCCGTATGCCACAAGAATCGATGCACTTTGCGGCGATTTTTCCGGCGAAAGATTTTCAGCCTGCTGGTAGAGTTCCCCCGCTGCCGTCGCATCTCCCAGCGCTTCGTGCGTCATTGCAAGATAGAACACGGGTAGAGGGCTTTTGGGAGAGAGCGTTTGGGCAGTCTGAAGCGGCGACATCGCCAATTTGAAGTCGTTTTGCGTGTAGAAGAACACGCCGAGGAAGAACTGAGCCTCTTCGGAAGTTGGATCTGCCGTAACGGCGGTGATGAGGCAACTCTTGGCCACATCCGGACGATGTGCAAACTGGGCAAGCCTGGCCTTGAGGACCAGCGCCGAAACCATGTACGGGCTCTCATGCAGAGCTGAATTGACTTCGGTAACAGCCTCGTCGAATTTGTGTTGTGCAAAATCTTGTTTGGCGTTCTCGTAATGTTGCGCTGGGCCGACTGCGAGTTGGAGTGCAAAGAGCCAGATCATAGCAGCTTCCCTCCGGGCGCCAGAGAGTAGTATCTGCCAGCGCGCACATGCTTGAAGCGGTCCGTGCGCCCGATAGCCCTGGGCCATTGAACCTGAATCCAATCGGCAGAGTCTGCCGGCCCCAGGCCCAATACATCTCGTGGATCACTGGAAGAAAGGTAGCTTCCTCCGCCTCGCTTGAAGATTCCGCGCTCGACGCCGTTCACCGACCAGGTGATCCTGGCGCCAACGGAAAGTCCTGTGAGATTCAGGCCGATCCATTGATTCGCGTTGCGAACCGTATTATGAAGGATAAGCGGAGCCTCGCCGCTAATGCCGACAACCACGTCGACACGCCCGTCATTGTCGAGATCGCCAACGGCTAATCCTCGTGCGGGGTAAGACTCTTTAAACGCTGGACCACCCACGGCACTGACGTTATCAAACCCGTTGCCATTGTTGTGAAAGAGCAACAGCGGCTCCCGATACTGCAAGCTGTTGGTGATGGATTCGATCAGATCGTCGGGGTGCCCGTTCGCCAGAATTAGATCCGGCCTTCCATCCAAATCGAAGTCCGCAAAGCGGCAGCCCCAGCCCGCATCCATCATCGTCGCCATGCCGATTCCAGTCGGTCCGGCTACATCCTGAAACGTATTGTCTCCAGAATTGCGATACAGGGAATAGCGTTCGCGGCTGATGTTGGCGACAAAGAGATCTTGGCGTCCATCGCCATCGAAGTCGATCGCATCTACGCCCATGCCGGAGCGAGCCGCGCCATCCGCGCTATAGGCCACCCCAGCCTGGAACCCAATCTCCTCAAACTTGCCGCCGCCCTTGTTCAAATACAGAAAGTTACACACGGAGTCATTGGCAACCCACAGATCCAGCAAGCCATCGTTGTTGATGTCTGTCGCGACAACGCCGAAGGCCTTCCCAAAGTACTTTCCAATTCCGCAGGAGTCGCTGATGTCGGTAAAGGTCCCGTTACCGTTGTTCTTATAGAGACGGCTCGGCCATGGATCGAAGGTCTTGGGATAGCAGTAATGGCGAACCCCGTTTGTGTTGCAATCGCGTTCCAGCGATTTGTTGTACTTCACGAAGTGACAGACAAACAGATCGAGCAGGCCATTGTTGTCGGAATCAAAGAAGACTGCGCTAGTGAACAGGCCCTGCTCATCCAGGCCGGCGGCTTTGCTGACATCCGTAAAAGTGCCGTCATGGTTGTTGTGATACAGGATCATCCGCCCGTATGTTGTGACCAGAACATCGATCCATCCATCTCCGTCGTAGTCGGCGGCTGCGACCCCAATGCCGAAATCTCTTCCCGCCACGCCCGCCTTTTCCGTCACGTCGGTAAAGGTCCCGTCCCGGTTGTTGTGGTACAAAGCATTGCGCAGCGGCTTCGTTGGCTGAAAGAAATCCGCCGGGCCACTATTCACAAAATACAGATCCATCCAGCCGTCGTTGTCGTAGTCGAATATAGCCACCCCGGGGCCCATTGATTCGGGCAAGTAATGGATGGTCGATATTGCATTGTCGTGCTTCCAGGTGATTCCCGTTTTCTGCGGTGTCCAGGTCTCGAAGAATTGCCCAGGTGGCTTCTCGGAATCGATCCTTGCATTCTGGGTGGAGTTGCGCAAGATCGGCAACGCTCGGGAGTTCAAAGTTCCTGCGCCAAGAGTCGCTAAGCTTGTCACAAAATCACGCCGGGTAATTGCCAACTTCATTCCTCCACAAAAGTACAACTGCCCATCGGGAGTGGCCTGCTTGGCAGTTCTCCCTTTCTTGATATCAAATTCTCATTTCTCTCAACCATTGCACTTCGGAGCCTTATTCAGCTGCTTTCGCAATTCCTCTCAATGTTTGAGCGTTCCAGGCTGTCGCCCCGGTCGGCTGCGGCTTTGGAATTGAAACGCTTGAGAGTCTTGGGTTCTACAACCCCCGGTCCATTGTCAAGATATTGCTTGCATCCCTTGCAAACTGCAAATGACCCTCTCCTGACAATGAACAGGCCAGATATTTTCATCTGGCCTGTTCATTGGGGTTTCAGCCGAATTGGCCCTTAGAACTGGAATCTTGCAACAATCTCGCCGGTTCTCGGAGAAAAGTTTCCGCCTGCTCCGGATATGCTGTTGCCCAGGTAACCGAAGCCGTTGGCAATGCTTCCGTCGCTGTTATATTGCGGAGCCTGGGCAAAATTCCCCGTATTGTTCAGGCCGGGATATGCCCAGCGGTTGAAGACGTTGAAGAAATCCGCGCGAACCGAGAATTTCATCCCTTCGGTGATATCGAAAGCCTTGCCGAAGCCCAACTGTTCGCTGGGATATCGTGGTTGGCGGTAATCCCCAAAGTACGGCTTGGAAGTGGAGTAGGTGCCCGCGGCAGGGCTTGCCCAGGCAGCAGGGTTGAGAAAGAACGTGGTGCGGGGGTCGCCGCTGTGGTTATTGAGACCGTGCAAGAAGAGGGGCTGGCCCGGAACGCGATTCGCAAATACGCCATTGCCGTTATTGCTCGAGGTGAAGGTGACAGAACTCAGCTGAAACCCTGTCTGCGAATTGGGGACCTGCATCGGGAAACCGCTCTGGTAGTGGAAGATGCCGTCCGTTGTCCAGCCTGAGAGCAAGGCAGCTTTCCATCCGCCATGCGCAAAGCCGAATTTCGGCAACTCATAATCGAAGTTGAAGTTGAGCATCTGGGGTTGGTCGATGGCCAAAAAGGTCTTCTGGCTCTTGGGTGAAAGCGTGGGATCCTGAAGCGGTATCGCCGTGGTGTAAGTCCCGGTGCTGGAGACTGTACCAAGGTCCTTTGACCAGGAGTACCCGAGACCGGCCGACAGCCCGGCGCTGACCCTCTTGGTGACTTTTACTTGAAGCGCGTCGTACCACTGATTGCCATCGCGCTCGTATTGATCGCCAATATTTCCGAATTGCGGATATGGCCGGAGTGCCTGAGCCAGGGTTTGACCGGTAGGGAAGCCGGCGTACGGTGCGGAGAAGCCTCTGGCCACCACTGCGGGAGATGAGATGGACGAGGTGAGAAGAGCCTGGTCAGCCGGGTTGGTAACGTCCAAACCGTGTTGCGCGATTACCGATACAGGAAGTTGGTTGATCACCTTCAGCCCGTCGGACTCAAGCCATACACCGCGGTTGTCGATGAAAGACGCTTCAACCGATAGATTCCTGACGATCTCGCGCTCAAAGCCAACGGTTGTTTGGAAGAAACGGGCGGGCCTGCCGCCGTTGTATTCAGCAGAGTAATTTGGTGGTGACTGGATCGAACCAGGCCCAGGGTAAGCGCCCGGGTCGAAGTCGGTTGCTGTCAAAGCCGTTGGAGAATATGGTATCCCCTTGGAAAACTGCCCGGCGGAAAGTCCATACGAAGGACTGTTCAGGAACGACTGGTTGAAGCCGAATCCCTGGTTGCTATAGTTGATTTCATTCATGAACAACTGCTGGCCGGAGTAGAATCCCGCTCCCACATGGAGCACGGTCTTGGTATCCAGTTGATAGTTGATGCCGAGGCGAGGCTGAATCATCCATGGATAGAATTTCTCAAAGTTGCAGTTGCAACGCCCGGTTCCATACCCCTCGTATTCGGTTCCACCCAGCAGGCCGCCAGCCGAAGGATTCACGACATTGGGACCGAATTGGGTTTCCCGGTCATGCTGTTCATGCTGCATCTGTTCGAAATCCCAACGCAGGCCGTAGTTGACCGTGAACTTGGACACAAGCTTCCAGGTATCCGTTGCGTAAATTCCGCCCTCTTTCCGGTAGAACCATTGAATGTTATCGTTCCCGATGCTGGCGTTGTTCAACAGGCCAAGAGCGAAGCTGGCGAAACCATCGCCGAGGCTGGTGCCATTCGGGAAGTTCCCTTGCGTGGACGGCAGAGAGGTCTGAGACTGATTGAACCCGTAGTTTCCGGCCGACAAGTCATTGTGAGTGCCAAAAATCTGATGTCGAAGATCGCCGCCAAATTTGAAAGTATGGCTGCCGTGGATCCATGTGGCTGATCCAGTGGGCGACCAGTTGTGGTCGATAAATGGAGCGTTGTTATTCCCCAACTGCGGAACGCCGGAACGGTTGGTCTGGAGTCCGTAGATGATCGGGAAGGTGTTCGCGGCGCCGCCAGGCATGTTTGCCGCCGTGTTCAGGCCTAGAGACGACGCTTTGAAGTTTTGTACAAAAGCATCCTGTGCCGCGATGTGCTCCGTATAATCGAATCCGGCGTGAAGCACAAGTCTTGGCGTCGCCGTATAGTCCGCATTGAGATACACCTGCGGAGCTGGGGTTGTGTTCCACCGGGTCTGGGCTGCCTCGCCGTTAATGCCGTCCGCCGCATTGTCCTTGTTGGACTGCTCGATGATGTAGTAGCCCTTGAAGTGCCACTTCTCGCCGATCGAGTGATCGATTGTGAAGTTGGTTAAGTACTGGTATTTGTTGTTTGGCTGGTTATTTGGGTAGTTATTGTTCAGCGCACTGGCAGTGGGCCCGGATGGAGTTGGAATGTAGGGAAGGACCGCCTGCGCCGTCGGATCCCAGGTGCTGGGCGCGCCGATAAAGTTGTTCGGGAACGGATTACGGACCGACGTGCCATCAGGGCACGTCGAAGTCGAATTCGGGTTGTAAACCGCGCCATTGATCAATGTCCGGCCCAGGCAATCCACCATCGGCGTTCCATTGGAGTTCACAATGGGTCCAGCCAACAGAGCGCTCAGATCGCCACTGCGATAGGCTGTCGTCGGAACCGTAATGAGTCCCTCGTTAAGGGTTTGCGTGTTGTGGTACTCCTCGTAGGCGAAGAAGAAGAAGGTCTTGTTGTGTCCGTTGTAGACATGAGGAATCACCACCGGTCCACCGAAGGAGCCGCCAAAATCAAGCTGACGCTGCACCGGGTTAACCTTCTGGTTCCCCGTCACGTAGTTAAAAGGCTGTCCGGCGTCCAGATCTTCATTCTCAAGGTAGTTGAAGAGCGTCCCGTGCAGCTTGTTGGTGCCGGATTTCGAAGTGTAGTTGAAGATTCCACCTGCCGACTCACCAAATTCCGCTGAATAGTTGTTCACCAGCAACTCTTGTGAGGAAAGCGATTCGACCGAGGGCTGGTTCTCGTCGGAGATGGCGCCCTTGACCGCCGAGGTATCGTCCAGGCCGTCCATGTAGACGCGATAGGTGGTTGCCGGCGAGCCGCTGATGTGGATATCGTTCCAGCCGCCCACGATGGTTCCAGGAACCAACGCGGCGAAACTCATCGGGTCGCGTACAGATCCGATGCCGGCGACATTGAATGGAAGCTCATTCATGTCGGTCGTTGAGACTTCGATGTTGTTTTGTGCGCTATCCGTTTGGAGCAACGGAGCATCTTCCGTTACCGTAATCGTTGCGGTGCCTTGCCCTAGAGCCAGTTTCAGGTCGAGGGTGGCAGTCTCTCCAACCGAGACGGTGATGCCGTTGCGGACCAGCGTTGAGAAGCCGGGTGCAACCGCTGTAATCGAATAAATGCCCGCAGGCAATCCTGGGATGGTGTATTCTCCCACGCCAGTTGTGACGGTGGAGTTCTGCGTGCCCATCGCGGCATTGGTGATAGTGACATTGGCTCCCACGACTCTGGAGCCGTTCGGATCGGTGACAGTCCCTGACACCGTTCCGCGATCGACTTGTGCGCTTGCAAATGCGCCCGCAAACCAGATCCAGACAAAGAGAACAGCGATTGCGCCGGTCATAAACCGGGAGCAGCCTCTATCTGTTCCGAACGCGCGATCATACAGTGAATTTCTTAAGGTCATCTGTTCCCCCTGAGGTGACAACAAGCTCTTTTCGTGACTCGCGGGTATAGGTTTCCACGGTCGGAAGTAACCCTATGCCGCCCAATGAGGGACTGACAACGTTAGGAGGGAGTCCTAACGGTTCCTGTATACTTATGAAAATAAATGCCTTGACGTAGATGACGCGGTTTAACGGTAGGTACTCTTGTTAGGACACCCGGGTTCAAAAACAATCCCTGCATCAGAAATGAGCCTCAGTCGGGTTTCGGGATTAGCCGGGAGCTGAAGCATTTGTCCTTTGTCTCACCAAGAATCCGTCCGTTTGCAAGACGAACCTGACCCGGAGCGCTCAGCCGCTTGTAGGGATGTCTTCGAACGGGGTGGGATTTGCCTCGCCAAAACCACGTCCGCGTGGAAAGTGCGCACGCCTCGGGAGCGCGGTAGCCAATTCAAGTGTTGCTTTTCGGACTGGAATGAAGCTGGTTGGAAAAGAGGGAGCTTCATGACCATGCGGCAAAACCCGGAAGACCGGGTCGGCGGGGACACACTCCTACAGTTTTTGTTCCATCTGAGGTGAAGAAATCCCAGCAACTGCTCCTGCGGCGAGACGGAGCGAAGATAGAGGCCGGCGAGCCTTGGTGTAGCAAGATTCCCGCTGGAGGTCTGTGTCCCATTCGCAGCTTCACGACCGGCCCAGGTTTCCTTGCCCAATTCGCTATAGGTGCCGGTCCATGTGATAGTGGTACCTGGCCGCACATCAATCGCTTAACAGCCCGTGGTGAAAGTCAGGTTTTGAAAGGGCACGACTTTAGTGGTGCCGCAAGTAATTGAAAATAAAGACGGGCTTTAGCCACTGAGGGACAGTTTTCGGCCATTTCGACTTTCACCACACGCTGTTAAGCGCCTGTAAGCAGTCCTCCCGCTCGCAGACTTATTCCATCAGCCATTCCTGGTTACGGCATCGGAGCCCATATGGAGCCAGGACCCGCTACCCGCACTGCGGAACGATGCCGCGCATCAGGCGGCGCCGGCTTTGGGAGGAGACACGACGATCCGCGGCGCTACACTGTGCTCGGTCGAGTACTGACTGGACAGACAAACATCAACTTCCTCCCCATGCATAACCTGGCGTTCGCTGCGCTCTGACCTGCGCAGGCGGAAGACGGCTGAGCTAATTCGGGTGGATGGTGCCGGCCTGGCTGGCGGCATGTCTACGCGGAGCAGCCCAGACCTGATAGCTGTTAAACAGAAATTGCCCACCCAAAATCAGCAGCCAGACCCAGAGTGCGAAGCGCAGCGGACGGCGCGGGACGCGCGTGCTGAGCAGCGTCCCGCCAATAGCTCCTGCGATGCCGCCGGCGATCAGTTGCAGCAGAAGCTCGGGATCGGAAGCATTGGAGAGCCAGTGGGCCCCGCTGCCAATGAGCGATACGACAAAACCAAATGCGATATCCGTGCCGACCACTTGAGCCGGGATCAGGGGAGTGAGGCTGAGCAACGCGGCGCTGCCCAGAGCGCCTGCTCCCGCGGATGAAAAGCCAACCTCAACTCCAACGGGAAGCATGAGCCACGGAAGCAGTGGGCTGCGATCGCGCATGTCTGCGTTCTGCTTCATGGGACGAAACGAAAAGAGAATTTGCCAGCTCGCGGTAATGACGAGAATGGCGCCGAGAAGCGTGTTGAGTATGTTTTGCGACCCGGTAGTGACCAGATGCTTCAGGAAGAGCGATCCGATCAGGACGCCGGGCACTCCGCCCAGAAGCATGAAGCCGAATGTGCGCCAGGCTATGTTGCGGCGCATGATTTGCGCGGGAACCAGGACGAGCTTGATGGCCGCGGAAAAGGTCAGGCCGATGCCAACGGCGATGGGAGCGGGAACGTTGAGAAACAGCACCAGAATCGGGACGGTGATGGTCCCTGCGCCGACCCCCGTCAATGCGATGAACAGCGCGATGAAAAATCCGATGATGTACGGCATCCGTTTTCCTTAGCCGAGCCCTGGTTTATTGTGACGGCGTCGCTTCAATGTGAATTCCGCATTCAACTTTGCGCCCGGCCCAGCGCCCAGAACGAGGATCGTTGGGATCGAGTGGAAGAGAAGTGCAAGGCTCGCATCCGATGGACGAATAGCCATGCTCATAGAGCGGCAGCAGCGGAATGGACAGCTGCTCGCATGCGTGCCAGACTTCGCGCGTTTTCCATGCAGCGAGGGGTGCAAGCTTGAGCACCTGCTTTCCGCCGGGAAGCGTGAAGAGCGCGGACTCTTCGAGGGCCGTCCGGCTTCTGGCCTGCTCGCGACGCAAGCCCGTAAGCCACACGCGATACCCAGCTACGGCCTTGAAAAGAGGCTCGACCTTGCGCAATCTGCAACATTGGTCCGGTGCAGACCGATAGAGAAGGCCATGCTCGGCCTCTTGCTCGGATACTGTTCTTTCTGGCAGAAGATTGATGAGATTCAGCTGCCACTCGCTGGCGATGCGGTCGCGATATGCGTAGGTTTCAGCGAAGTGATAGCCAGTGTCAAGGAAAAGCACCGGGACGTTCGCATCCAGTTCCAGCGCAAGTTTGGTTAGCAGCACATCCTCTGCCTGGAAGCTGCAGGTGAGACACACATCGTTTGTGCCTTTGATCTCGCTGCCGAGTATCGCACGCACTTCATCCAGCCTTGCGTTTATGTGGGTTTCGATTTTAGCAATGCTCATTGAGCATCTCCGTCTCCTTGAAGTGTGTAGAATTTTGGCTCGGACAGAATTCCGGCGCGCTGGAGCAGCCTATTGATTGCAAAGATGGCCACGCTGGCATCAGTGGTTTGGATTTCAATCGGATGCGTGTTGGCGCGAGCGATGAGCTTGTCCTTGTCAGAGATGACGACGATCAAGGCAAGAATGCCGGCTTCAACACTTACAGAGACAAGAGACTCAAGCAGGCCAGGGCGAGACTTGAAGATCTCATGTCCCGTGTCGATGCGAGTGGTGATGACTCCGGCGTTGAACAGGGAGCGCTCAATCTGATTGATGAGCTTGGCAGGACCGCTCAACTCAAGCAGTCCTCCGCAATGTCCCCAGCGAGCGGCACGCTGTTGCGCGGTGATGGGGCCCGCGGACGTTTCAATTTCAGCCTCGTCTCCGGATAGGGCAACATCGCCTGCTCGAATCATTCCTGCGGCTACGGTAGCGTTCGACGCTGGGTCAATCAGTATGAACGCGCCGGTGGAGCGTGTCTCGCCGTAGGAATCAAACGCAATTGGACGCAGCAGGGTGAGTGTCACGACGCCTATGCCATTCATCTCCAGCGTCTCGGCGGACTGGTGAACCAGGGTTCCTATCTCGGTGCGATGGTCGATGGACGAAACGTACGCCGGCACTGTTTGGCTGGTGTGTTTGAGCAGATAGCGGCGACTGCGGTCAAGGGGGCTTTGATCCATCCAGACCAGCGCGGCCGTGATGCGCCTGGCGATGGTCGCGGGCGTTTGAGCGGAAACCAGAAGATCGCCGCGGCTGATATCCAATTCGCGATCCAACACGAGAGTTACGGAAAGCGGCGCGTGCGCTTCGCTCAGATCGCCATCCCAGGTAACGATGCGTTCGACTTCGGCGCTTCTCCCCGAAGGAAGTACGGTAATGGTGTCGCCCGTTCGCACCGATCCAGACGCAATCTGGCCGGCAAAGCCGCGGAATGTATGATCCGGGCGAAGGACACGCTGCACGGGAAACCGGAAGGGAGCCGTGCGTGTATCGAGCGACGACGGAAGCAACTCCAGCAGTTCAAGCAGGGATGGTCCGCCGTACCAGGCCATGGCAGGCGAACGATGAACGATGTTGTCTCCGACGAGCGCGCTTACCGGGATGAAGGTGGCCTCGACAGGATTGCCGGTATCGAGAGCTATTTGTTCAAGCACGAGATTGAAATCGCGCTTGATGGCAAGGAACCGCGCCTCGTCATAGCCTATCAAGTCCATTTTGTTGACGGCGACAAGAACATGACGCACACGCAGCAGCGAAGCGATGTAGGCGTGGCGGCGAGACTGGATGAGCACGCCTTTGCCGGCGTCAATCAGCACTACGGCGGCATCGGCGGTGGAAGCTCCGGTGGCCATGTTGCGCGTGTACTGCTCATGACCCGGAGTGTCTGCGATGATGAATTTGCGGCGCGGCGTAGAGAAGTAGCGATACGCAACATCGATGGTGATGCCTTGCTCACGCTCGGCACGGAGGCCATCAGTGAGCAGAGCGAAATCAATCTGTCCCGGAGCGGTTGTACCCTTGCCTTGGATGGAGCGGAGCTGATCGTCATAGACGGACTGCGTGTCATACAGCAGGCGACCAATGAGCGTCGATTTTCCGTCGTCTACGCTGCCGGCGGTGGAGAAGCGGAGCAGGTCTTTCTCCCGCTCCTGGGCGAGGAACTCGTCAATTGAAAAGGGGATCGCTGAGATGCTGGGCGTGGACATTTAGAAGTAACCCTCCCGCTTCTTGATCTCCATCGACCCTTCCTGGTCGTGGTCGATGGCTCGATTGGCGCGCTCGGAAGAACGGAAGGAGAGCAGCTCGGCAATGATGGCGGGAATGGAATCTGCCTCGGAGCGAATGGCGCCCGTGCATGGACTGCATCCCAGCGAGCGAAGGCGCGACTTGATGAGTTGCGGCCGCTCTCCAAGATGCGCGACAAATTCCTGCTCAATGGGGAGCAGCGATTCACCGCGCACATACATGGGGCGCTCCTTGGCGAAGTAGAGGTCGACAACCGGAATGTTCTCCTCATGGATGTATTGCCACACATCCATTTCGGTCCAGTTCGACAGTGGGAATACGCGAATGCTTTCTCCGGGATGGATGCGCGCGTTGTACAGATTCCAGAGCTCGGGGCGCTGGTTTTTGGGGTCCCACTGACCAGCGCTGTCGCGGAAGGAGTAGATGCGTTCCTTGGCGCGCGACTTCTCTTCATCGCGGCGCGCGCCGCCAAAGGCTGCGTCGAAGTTGTAGTGGCGCAGAGCATCGAGCAGTGCCTGCGTCTTGAGCAATCCGCAGCAACGCTTGGTATCGAGCGAGATGGGATTGGTTCCAGCGGCGATGGCGGCCTCATTACGCCAGACCAGTAGATTGGCGCCGACGCTGCGCGCCATTTCATCGCGGAAGGTAAGCATCTCGGCAAATTTGAAGCCGGTATCAATGTGCAGCAACGGGAACGGAATGGGGCCGGGATAAAAGGCCTTCTGTGCCAGGCGCAACATGACAGAAGAATCCTTGCCAATGGAATAGAGCATGACCGGCCGCTCGAATTCCGATGCCACTTCACGCAGGATGTGGATGCTCTCGGCTTCGAGCAGGCGCAGATGGCTCAAATGACCGGGGCCGGCCAGTCGCGCGCTGGCTGGTGGTTGAATCGTTTTTTCGCACGGGGCGATCAGCATTGAGACCTCTTTACTTGCAAAGTGGGTGCTGAAAGCCGGAGCGAACAGAGACGAGCCCGGCTAATCAGCTACGGGCTTGTCTTCTGGATCGATTGTGCTGGGGATCAGAGACTAGTTTGTACACCCGTCGAAGATTTTCGACAGGCAACAACAGGAGCGGCTATGGGAAGCGCAAGTCATCTGCCAGATGATCATACCAAAATCCTCTGGCAGTTACAATTCGAACTTTCGGATCCGCCCTTTGCATTGCCCCTGGGCTTCATTACCGAGTTGGCTACTTCTTTCCGTTGTCTTTGAAGTTCAGCGCAACGTAGTAGTACGTGTACGAGTGGCTGGTTGACACATTGGTCAGCAATTGGCCGCCGCCGAAGTAGCCGGCGCCGCCTCCCAAATTGAAGTGCTTGTTGAGTTCATACCACGAGTAGCCATCAACTTCCGCGCCGACATGGCGGCCGTGGTTTGTCTTGTTGGTTACGATCGCGCCGCCCGAGGTGTTGTAGATGGAGTCCAGCGCATCCGCTGCCCAAAAGTCCAACCCCTGAGCCGTGAAGGTGAGCCGCCGATGGGGCTCAACAGTAATCCCCGCGCGTACCGACTCAATGTTCTGCCAGCCGAACAGATCGGTGATGCCAAAGCGGTCGTGGGCTGTCGGGTAGATCGTGTCGAAGGTGGAATGCCTGCCGTTCTTTGCCGGATCGCTGTTGCCTGAGGCGTAGTCGTACTGGGCAAAGATGCGCGGCTTGGCCACTGCATCGTTGAACCGGTAGGCCGCGGCTGCCTGCGCCGCCCAGGCCCCAATGCTCTCCCGTCCCACCGTGCCTCCTTCGTAGATGACCTCGCCCCCGTAATCGAGCGCCGAGTGAGCTTGCGCCTTGAAGCGCACGCCACCAGCCTTCTCATCTTCCTTGCCGGTGGTCTTGGCGACGGCTGGCTCTACAACCTCTGCCGGCTGGACCCTCCACAGGAAGAACGGCTCAAGGTTCGAGTGCGGCGCCAGGTCGTCGATGCGAACGTAGGCTCCGTAGATGTTATTGCCTTCCTGGTGCGGGCTTACACCATAAGCCTGTGGCACCACAGCCGAGGCGGCAAAGATGCCCAGGTGCTCTCGCTTCCCGTCCAGATTCAACACCGCCGCATCGAAGGAGCGGCCCTGGTTGCGCCACTCGGAGTTCGCGATGATCGTGTTGTTGTAGTTGATGACCTGCCGACCCACGCGCAGGCTGAACCAGTGCTGCTCCGGTGCGCCGAACTCAACGTAAGCCAGCTTCAGATCCCAGCGAACCGTGTTCGGCGGGCCGATCGGCACATTTTGAAAACCCGAACGGGCGTCCTGCACCTGCGCCGTAACCCGGAACCAACTGAGAGTATGCAGATCCATCTGGAACCGAAAGCGGTTCAACAGATAGGAGTCATTGGCGTCCGCTTTGAAGCTGTTATTGTCATACGCCTCATATCGGAACCTCTCCTCGGCCTGCACATCGAACCAATTGGGAAGCTTTGAGTCAAGATACGTCGCCGGAGCAAAGTCGTGAAGGTCGTACGGCGCCGGGTTGGCGGTGGTGCGGCCGGCCACGCCGTTCAGGAAGCTCAAAGGGTTCGACGCCGGCCCGGTGATGAATACGCCATTGAACCCGGACGTCGCGTTTTGCGTGGTGATGTCGTCCTGTGCGAACAAGGGCAGGCTGGCCGCTAAAGCAAACCAAAAAAGCATCGCAAAGATAGGTTGCGGCAACCGGCGCAGAGAAGCGGACATAAATTCAGCAAGAGCTTTGGGCACTTTGGATTCTCCTTCAAATTGTGGGAGTTGGACTTGTACGGACGTATGAACGAAGGGGTTTAGAGCGCCGAACGTCAACAACACGCGGCTCCGCAGATCAAGGGCAGACTGGTGCGCCGAATCGAGCAAAGACTATGCTGGGAGATGGTCAAAATCTCGAAGGTCCTGATGCGGATGAATGCGGAGGGGGATTGCCAGCGTGCGGATCACCGCTAACAAATCATTGCGAAGTCTAGCGCGGACAACAACAGACTGCGCGCGCCACTGGGGCACGCCGACAGGCAATTGTTTGGCTCGATGCAATGTTCACAATCTGAAGATAACATGGGACGGTCAAATGAAGTCCCAAATTCCGCGCCCATCGAAAACTGCTCTCATGAACAGGCGCGCAGTGCGTTCCTTTTCGAATCGGTTCCCATGTTTTGAATGATGCGGATATTGCGGCTCCAACTCACCCGGCATGAGAGCTGCTACGCGAGATACATCGGTGCATGAGGTTCCGTGGTTGATTTTCGGGTCCGATCCTTCCCTGGGTTCAGAAGCTCAATTCAAGGTGTCGGAAAGTGAGCGGAAACCCGCCCGAAAAAGCCCAAGGCTACATTGCCTCTAACGCAGCGTGGCAACTGGCGCGAGGCCATCTTTTTTGAGGATGGGAACCACGAGTCTACCTCGATCTGCTCGCTGGGCAGACGCTCAAGCCCGGGATTGCAGTGTGGGCGTATTGCCTGATGCCGAACCACGATCCTCTCACCCTGAAGCCCGCGCCTGCCGACGACCTTGGCCGTGCTCTGAGGGAGGTCCACCGGCGCTACACCAACTTCATCAACGCCCGCGGACGGTGCCGCCGGTACTGCGGAGAAGCTGCTCGGGCGCAAGATTGCCCGAAGGGCGCTGAGCCGCAGACGTGGGGCGAAACCGATCGCCGAGCAGCTAAGACTGCTGGGAATAGGAATTATGTCCCCATATTTCCAAACCAGTGGTTTTGGGGGATAAACAGTGATCGCGGCGAGTTCGCAGCTGCTGGCTCGCTTGAAACCACGCTGCGGCATATTGTCGATGGTCCAGGAATTAAGGACTTGATGCTAACAATCACCCTGGACGAAAAGATTCCTGACTTCCCGTTTGGCGATGCAAACCGAACCGTTAACATTAGCGACCCTATGTTCGGGGACGGTGGAGCGACAACTACATCAGCGAGTGCAATGCGAAGCGGGGTACCGACAAGAGGAATGGACCCCAATGGACTGCCTGGTCAGGGTGATCCTGTTGTGGGTTCAAGTCCAGCTCTTTCACCGGAAATTCCTGATCAGCACCGCATCTGCTGTCTTCGTACCGCGGGAGAGAGCCAACCCGCCGTCGCGCGACCACTGGAAGTTGAAAATTTTCTCTGAGGTGAAATGCGTTACCGGAATTGCCGGGCCACCCGCGAGCGGCTGTGCGAAAATGTTTCCCACCCCTGCCATGTCGTTGATGAAGGCGACAGATCGACCGTCCGATGACCAAACCAGGGGCGGTGAGGATGCCTCCGGCAATTGGAAGGTCTTCACTGGCGGGCCGCCGGCGACTGGAACGATGGCCAAAGTTGCGGTGTTGTCATGAGACGGAAAAGTCGAGCAAGCAATCCACAAGCCGTCCGGGGAAACGGACGGTGAATCGGCTTCGTAATCCGTTAACTGGATCGGCCTTCCCCCGTTGCTTGGAACCTTCATGAGTATCGACTTGTCGCCCTGCACGCTTCCGTACACAATCCATTGGCCGTCCGGCGTTATCGACGGTGGAAAGTCCTGCTTTCCGTTTGTCAATTGGCGCTCGTTGCGGCCATTGAAATCCATACGCCAGATGCTTGCCACATCGCCGTTGAACCAACGCGAAACAGCAATGAAATCGCCCCGCTTCGAAACCGCCAGGTCGGAAAACGCCGCAGGCGCCTCCAGGCGTGCCAGCAGCCTGGGGTTTGATCCGTCTCCTCCCACCTCCCAGATCTCTCCCCTTCTGTCCGGCTCCGAGTCATAGACAATCTTTCCATCCTGTGTCCAGGCAAGCCCCGGCGCTCCATCACGGTTCTGGCTTTCGGGACTCACTGCCCTGGGCTCCGACTCGCGACCCGGCGCGAGTACTTGAATACCACTTAAAACCACGTCCTGCACTGCCAGCAGAGTCTTCCCGTCGGCGGCAGCGCGCACCGAGCTGTAGTGCGACAAGTCGTGAGTAATCTCGCGAATCGCGCCACCCGGGAGCGAAACAGTGTAGATCCGTGACCGCAACGCCCCGAATAGCTCTCCCACCACGACAAGATCGCGCCCCGGCGGCAATGCCCAAAGATCGTCAATGTTGACCCATTGCCCGTTGGGAATCGGCTGGGCGACGCCGCCGGCAGCCGGCATGGCCATCAAGTGTGATTGCGCCGGGAAGACAAGCGTGGAGCCATCGGAAGTCCACATGATCCGGTTGAAGTGAATGCCAGGCGCTTTGTAACTGGCCAGAATCCGCTCTCCCGATCCGTCCACGCCTGCTGTTACCACGCTGTCCTCGCCGTGCGTTGAAAGTGTGCTCCTGATAAATGCTACTTTCAGTCCGTCGGGTGAGATTGCCGGTGCGCCGGAAATGTCAGCCAGGATCCTGGTTGGATTCCCGCCCATAGCCGGAATGCTGTAAAGCACTCCATTGGGGTTCAGTTCCGCCTTGCGGACAAAGTAAATGAGGTTGCCATCGGGCGAAAATGCCAGCCCCGGACAGTGATCGTTGCCCAGGGCGGCCAGTTGCTGCGAATGGTCGGTGGCGAGCAGCTTCACCCACAGAGTTTGCAACCCATTGGTCTCCCGGATAAATGCAATGAGCTTGCCGTCCGGGGCTATGTCCGCCGAACGAATATCTCCGCTGCTTGTAGCGGGAGTCAGCTCGAGTTCAGCCTTCCCAGCCGCGCGGCCGAATGACGGCGCGTAATGCCAAATCAGGAGACTCAAAGCTGCAAGAGCCAGTAGGGCAGCCGTAGCAAGGGTTAATTTCCACTTGTGTCCGGCGGGAACGGAATCCGATTCGATCGACGGAGCGAACGGTGGGTCCTTCTCGCTGGCGGTTTGAACCAGCTGCATCGGCGGCTCTTCCGACGGTCGCGCCGGTTCGGAAATCTCCTCAACGTGGGCGATAAACCGATAACCGGTTCCGACAACGGTCTCAATGAATTTGGGTTTACCCGGATCGTCCCCGAGGTGGGCCCGGAGCTGCTTCACCGCGGCATTGATCCCGTTCATCACTTCCACGTTTTGATCGTCTTTCCAAAGGCACGCAGCGATCTCGTCGCGCGTGACCAACTCGCCTGGGCGCGAGAGGAATAGCAGCAGCAGCCGAAAGCGCGAGGGGGGAAGTTTGAGGCGGACGCCGCGCCTGCGTAGTTCCAGTCGCCCGGAATCAAGCACAAAGGATCCGAACTTAAATGCAGTGGGTTTCAAAAGACGCGCCCCAAGCTGGGTTCCGGGGAAGACTCCAGGCCAATTCGATAAGCACAAGTATATCGGAATCAAGTGTATGGGTGTTCACCTCAAATGCACACTAAATTCACTCGAAAACTATGGCCTTTTGCGGCAGGCTCGATGTACCTTTGCTCCAGAAATCAGACCGAAGCGCGGGCACGCAATATAACCTGCACGTCGGCACCACCGGTGTTGGCTCAACCAACATCGCCACCTCAGGCTCGCTGACCAGTCTTACCTACACCGTCAACGGCATTCCAACCACCGGCGGAACGCTCAATGTCCCCCTTTATTCGCTCATCAACGGCGCTTGGCAATACACCGACTACACCTACACTGAAGCCACGGAGGCGCCTGCGGTCATGACTTCACCCGCTCCAGGCAGCACCCTGAGCGGACCTTCGGTCCCTTCACCTGAACCACGGGAACGGGTGTGTCCCAATACCTGCTGCACGTCGGCGCCACCGGCGCAAGATCCTACGACGTCACGGACACGGGCACTCTCCACACCACCTCCGCCACCATCACCAGCATCCCGACGACAGGTGCGACCCTTAATGTGCGTCTATATTCGCTGATCGACGGAGCTTGGCAATACTACGCCTACACCTATACGGAGCAATGACGACATGGCCGAATAAATGCTGGCTGCAGCCGCCTGCCCAACACTCCTCAACCCGTTCTGCCACGGACTTCGATAGCTGGGGCGCTTGGGCTGCGTGCGGCTCCGGGTCTTCAGCAATTTCGGAACACGCGTCACAGGTGCAACCGGACCTTACAGCGAGTCAGCAGGGCGGATATCGCCAGGATGAACGCAGTGAACACGGCGCATCGAACAGCTCCGGGCATGCCCATGGTAAAGTGCGTGTCGAAGTAATGGACGCCCGCCGCAGTCAGGATGTAGTACCAGAAATCCGGAAGCAGATAGGTCGTCAAGGTATTTGAGCCAGCGGGCCGGACAAAGAATGCCCATCCGGTTTTTCCCTTGACGTCGCATATCCAATAGAGCGCGGTGAAGAGCAGCACGGCGGCGCCGATGCTGTAGAAGCTCCAGGTGGGGGTCGCCCTGATCTTTGAAATACCCAGCGGCGTAAGAACCCATCCCGCGATCAGGGCGGCAGCACCGAAGGTAAGCCCGAGAACCGTCTTTTGCCTGAGGGCCTGCCAGCGATGGGCGCCGAGAAAGATGACCGACGTGACAATGCCGGCAAACATGATCCCTGCCATTGCCCCGTTGCTGAACGGCCAGAACCAGTAGGGCAGGCGATCCATGACGGTAAGCCACTTTGCCGCGGTCAGAGTATTGAACGCCATCAACACAAGGAACCAACCGAGAGGAGCCCAGACCCAGCGGCGCGTGGGAATGTAGAGAATGCAAACGGCGAGATAGGAATAGCCAATAAGACCAAGGATCTCCGGATAGGAAAAGTCGATCCAGGAACTGTGACCAGGATTTGGTGTGTGACGATACATGGCGAACATGGCGGCAACCAGCACCAATCCAAGTATGCGCAGCCCGCGGATGAGGGAAGCATAACGCTCTGATTTGCCATATTCATTCAGGAAAAGTGCAGCACCGATGAGGGCTACGATGGCCCATACGGCAGGGCTGAGAAGCATCCTCGAACCGTCGCCGTCATCGGCATTAGCGAGAATAAGGCCAAGCGTCATCAGGCTTGCGGTGCGCAGCGCAACGTGCATCCATAGCGGTGGCAGGGACGGAGTCTTTTTGAGCCGGTGGCGCACGGCCAGCGGCAAAGACAGGCCAACGATAAATAAGAAAAATGGGAAGACCATGTCGACGTAGGTCATGGCGTCGATATTTGCCTTCATGTGGTAGTTCCACCACGGCAACCCGCTAACGCCCGCCAGTTCATTGACGAAGATCATCACCGTCATGGTTATTCCGCGCAGAATATCGATCGATGCCAGCCGCGCAGTGCCCGGCTTGTCAGCGACGGATCGCGGATGAGTCGTGGTGGTCATTTGCTGCTGCCTCCCTTCGCGCCGGAGTTCTTATTGAGCCCATCATTCACTGCGTTCAGCAATGTTCCACTGGAGTCGCTCTCATAGTCCCAGAACATCACGCCTCTGAGTTTGTGCGCGAGCACATATTTGCACTTCAACCCAAGCGACTCGGGGTCATCGTACGACACGAAGATTTTCTTTTCCGCATTGTAAAGATAGGGCGCCTCAGCAACCGTATCCCAGTAGCGGGTGAACCCATTCTTCAGCATGTCCTCAGGCCCGTTGCCATACGGCGCAAAGCCATGCGGTGCTTCCTTCCCGGGCTGGAACAGGCCGTGATTGGTGGCCGGAACCTGTTGCCAGGTATGGCCATAAAAAGGAACGCCGAGTACGATCTTCCCTGGCGGAACACCTGCCTTTACATACTCCTCCACCGAACGATCCGCAGAGACTCCTTTTGGATCGGCAGGATTGGAGTAGAGTGGCGCATGGTGGCCGGTAGTTGCATCGGAGTCTGGTTCGTAGTAGTCGTAAGCCATCAGGTTGACCGTATCCACATACTTCACCACCTTGGGCATCTCGGTGTGGTCGAGAAACTCCTGCGACGCGCCAGTCGCAACGGTCACAAAGAGCGGCCGGTGAAGTTCCTTCTCGAGCCGATCAAAACGAATGCGCAGCTCTTTGAGAAGCAAGCTGTAATCCTGCTTGTCTTCGGCGCGGAAATGAGGTTCAGCGCCTGGTAACCCAGGGTACTCCCAATCCACATCCAGGCCGTCCAATTGATGCGCGCGGATGTATTCGACCACGCTGCCAATGAACAGATCGCGGCTATGCGCCGTGAGCGCCATGTCCGAGAATCTACCCGACCAGAGCCACCCGCCAACGCTGACAAGTACCGTCAAAGACGGATTCTTCTTCTTCAGCGCGACCAGCGTCGCCAGGTTCTCATCGTCGTGCGAAAACCCATTGATGATAAGGCCATCCTTGATGTTTGCGAAGGCGTAATTGATCCTCGTCAGCTTCTCCGCGGCAATCTCAGCTTCCTGCAGCGGATGATCCTGCGGAAACACATAGGCAACAATCACCGGACCGGTGGGGGACTGCGTTCCAGACTCGGTAGGTTAGGGGCCGAGCAGTTCTGGCGGCCCCAAAAGCCCCGAAAAATACGGGAATTCGGGCCAGATCTTATGCCTGAACGACAATTTGTCCACTGCGCTCTGAGCCCATTTAAA
>Ga0182027_10001753_pt1 | contig 35773 bp, 38 predicted proteins | sample 712E1DmetaG_FD_121300 | JGI IMG/M metagenome (GOLD analysis project Ga0182027, IMG submission 121300) | Permafrost microbial communities from Stordalen Mire, Sweden - 712E1D metaG (Illumina Assembly) | ecosystem: Environmental > Terrestrial > Soil > Wetlands > Permafrost | place: Sweden...
CGGTTCAGCAGCCCCACCAGGCCGGCGTTGCGGATCAAGTGCGTGCTGCCGTCGCCAATCTTGCCCGAGTATACGAAGCGCACCCCGGCCGGGTTGCCGCGCGCGATCTGCCCGGCGAAGTTCCCCAGCCGCTCGGCCAGGTCGATGTACGGCCCCACTTGCTTGTACTGCTCCGGCGTCATGGCGGGCATGTTCACCGCGTTGATGGCCACGCCGTTCTTCAGATACTCCGAGATCTGCTGGGCGATTTTCACGCCCACGATCTCCTGCGCTTCCTCGGTCGCGCCCGCAATGTGCGGCGTCGCGATCAGGCTCTCGATCGCGAGCAGCGGCAGGTCCGCCGCCGGCGGCTCCGGCTTGAAGACGTCGAGTGCGGCGCCGGCCACGTGGCCCGACTGCAGCGCTTCCGTGAGCGCGTCCTGATCGATCATCTCGCCGCGCGCACAGTTGACGATGCGCACCCCCGGCTTCATCTGCGCCAGCGCTTCGCGCGAGATCAGCTTCTGCGTTTCCGGCGTGAGCGCCAGGTGCAGCGTGATGTAGTCGCTTTCGGCATAGAGCCGCGCCAGGTCCACCAGTTCGACATTCAGGTCCTTGGCGATCTGCCCGCTCACATAGGGATCGCTCGCCAGAATCCGCATCTCGAAGGCGCGCGCGCGCTTCACCACCTCGCGTCCGATGCTCCCCAGACCGATGACGCCCAGGGTTTTTCCGCGAATTTCGTTGCCCAGGAACTTCTTCTTCTCCCACTTGCCGGCCTTGGTCGAGGCGCTCGCCTGCGGAATCGACCGCGCCATGGCCAGCATGAGCGCGATGGTGTGCTCCGCCACCGACGCCGCGTTGCCTCCCGGCGTGTTCATCACCAGGACGCCCGCCGCCGTGGCCGCGTTGAGGTCCACGTTATCCACGCCCACGCCCGCCCGTCCGATGGCGCGCAGCTTGGGGGCTTTCTCCAGCACTTCCTTGGTCACCTTGACCGCGCTTCGTACCACCAGCGCATCGGCCTCCGCCAGGCTGTTGAGATACTCCTTTGGGTTGGACACGATGATATTCCAACCGGCTTGGGACCGCAGCAGCTCGATTCCAGCCGCGGCCATCGGTTCGGCGATGAGGATGTTCATTTTGTGCGTGTGCTCCTAATAGACCCCCGGCTTAGCCGGTCCATATAGAATAACAAAAGGATGGCTCTACTCGACCAGGTTCAGAAGGACATGACCGAGGCCATGAAGGCCCGGGCTGAAGACCGTTTGAGCGCGCTCCGCATGATCAAGACCGCGCTCAAGAAAACCGAAATCGATTCGATGAAGCCGCTCGACGAGCGCACCGAGCAGCAGGTGCTCAACACGCTGATCAAGCAGCGCCGCGAAGCCGCCGACATGTTCCGCAAGGGCGGCCGCCCCGAGCAGGCCGACAAGGAAGAGGCCGAACTGCGCCTCATCGAATCCTACATGCCGGCCATGGCCGGCGAGGCGGAGATCGACGCCGCCATCGCCGCCGCGCTGGCTGAGACCGGCGTCACCTCCGCCAAGCAGATGGGCGTGGTGATGAAGGCGGTGCAGGCCGCGCTGGCCGGCAAGCGCGCCGACGGCAAGCTCCTTAGCGACAAGGTGCGCGCCCGCCTGGCTTGATCCAGCCCGCTCTTCCACTTGCTCTAATAGGATTAACCGGAGGTTCGATGCGCATCATTCAAGGACTCGCCGCTCTCTTTTTGCTCGGCTCGCTCGCCGCCGCCCAGCAGACGCCCGCCAGCGGGATCGACCGCTCCTATCTCGATCCCGCCTGCAAGCCCTGTGACGACTTCTGGCGCTATGCCGACGGCGGATGGATCGACAAGAATCCCATCCCCGCCCGTTTCCCGTCCTGGGGCACCGCCCCCGTACTGGCCCAGCAGAACCGCGAGCACCTGCACGCCATCCTCGACGCCGCTCAAAGCTCTTCCGCCAAACCCGGCAGCAACGAGCAGAAGATCGGCGACCTGTACGCGAGTTGCCTCGACACGGCATCCATCGACGCCCTCGGCTTTCAGCCGCTTAAGCCCCACCTCGATCGCGTGGCCGCCATCCAATCGCCGGCCGATCTCAAGGCCGCCCTGGTCGCCTTCGACCGCCTCGAGCGCCCCGGCCCCTTCGACCTCGTCGCCATCCAGGACTTCAAGAGTTCCAAGGACACCATCGCCGGCATCGCCGCCGGCGGCTTGTCGCTCCCCGATCGCGATTACTACGTCAAGGATGACGAGCGCTCCAAGCACATCCGCGAGGAATTCCTGAAGCACGTCGCCAAGATGCTCGAGCTGGCCGGCGACAGCCCGGAATCCGCCGCCGCTTCCGCCGCGACCGTCCTGTCTTTCGAAACCACGCTGGCCCAGGCCACCCTGACCCGGGTCGCGCGCCGCGACCCGTATGCGACCTATCACCGCATGAATCTGGCCGGCGTCTCTGAGCTGGCCCCGAACTTCGATTGGAAAGCGCTGCTGGCGCAGCTCAAGCTGCCCGAGTCCACCCCGGTCAACGTCGGCGAGCCCGAGTTCCTCAAGGCCTTCAGCCACCAGCTCGATGCCGTTCCTCTGGCGGATTGGAAGACCTGGCTGCGCTGGCGATTCTTCGACGGCGCGGCGTCCGATCTCGCCCAGCCGTTCCGCGACGAGGATTTCCACTTCAACCGCACCGTTCTCAACGGCGTCACCGAGCAGCAGCCGCGTTGGGAGATCTGCACCACCACTGTCGATCGCGAATTGGGCGACGCGCTCGGCGAGTTGTTCGTCCGCCAATACTTTCCGCCCCGGAGCAAGCAGCGCATGCAGGAGCTGGTGGCGAACCTGCGCGCCGCCCTCGGCGAAGAACTCGCGCGCGCGGATTGGCTCGCGCCCGAGACCCGCAAAAACGCCGCCGCCAAGCTCGAAGCCTTCTACGCCAAAATCGGCTACCCCGACAAGTGGCGCGATTACTCCGGCGTCACCATCACCCGCAAATCTTACTTCGACGACATCACCGCCACGACCCTGGATAACCGCCTCTACCGCCTCTCGAAAATCGGCCAGCCATTCGACCGCAACGACTGGGGCATGACGCCGCCCACCGTCAACGCCTACTACAATCCGCCCCGCAACGAGATCGTTTTCCCGGCCGGCATTCTCCAGCCTCCGCTGTTCGACGGCGCCGCCGACGACGCCATCAACTACGGCGCCATCGGTGCCATCATCGGCCACGAGATGGGCCACGGCTTCGACGACCAGGGCTCGAAATTCGATGCCAGCGGCAATCTCACGAACTGGTGGACGCCCGACGACCGCAAGAAATTCGAGCAGCGGGCCGCCTGCGTGATCGGCCAGTTCAACTCCATCGACGTGGGCGGCGGCCTGCACCACAAGGGCGAACTGGTGGTGGGAGAAGCCATGGGCGACCTCGGCGGCCTCACCCTCGCCTACCGCGCCTACCACAACTCCTTGCACGGAAAAGAGGCGCCCGTGATCGACGGCTTCACCGGCGATCAGCGCTTCTTCCTGGCCTACGCCCGCGCCTGGGCCTCGCAGATGCGCCCCGAGGCCGCGCGCATGCTCCTCGACAGCAACCCGCATCCGCTGCCCAAGTTTCGCTGCAACGCCACGCTGCAGAACATGCCCGAATTCCAGAAGGCGTTCGGTTGCAAGCAGGGCGACGCGATGGTGCGCCCGTCCGACCAGCAGTGCAAACTCTGGTAGCGGGTGGCCGCTACCGCTTCCCGCGATAGCTGAACCCCGACTCCACCACGCGACCCGCGCCGTCCACCACCGCGTGCACCAGGAAGCCCGGATGCACGGGAGTCCCGAAACGCAGGTCCATCACCTCTACCAGAATCCCGTTCTGTGGCTTCTCCACCTCCGAGAACCGCCAGTACGGATACTGCGAGAAATCGAGGAACACCCGAAACGTCTCCGTCGTGCGCGCCGCCGCCGCTGCCGCCGCCTGCCGCGCATCCGGTTCCGCCTTGTACAGGACCCGCCCCGCCGCGGGATCGAACTGCTCCAGCAGGTTGACGTCGAACCGCGCGTAGAACGGCCCTGTCTCCACCAGCCCCCGCCACGCGAACGGGTTCAACGGCTCCGGCTCCGCGGCCACGCGTGTCGGCGCCAGACCTTCATAGATCCGCGCGTCCAGCACCGCCATCGCCCGCTCGTGAAGCATGGTGCGTCCGCAGCCGTAGAGCACAATGAAGACCAGTGCCGCGATGGCCCACCCGCGACCCGTGCCCGGCCGCGCGCCGATCTCCGACATCACCAGCCGCGAGAACCACGGCACCACCGCCGCCAGCACCAGCATTCCCAGAACCCAGTAATCCGTCAGGCTGAAAAGGCTCAGCGCGTACCATTTCCCCGAAAAGGGCAGCAGCAGGCGGATCCCGTACGCGTTCATCCAATCGAGCAGAGGATGCGAAGCAGCCCCCACCAGCGCCACCAGGTAAGTGATCTTCCAGTCGAATGGCTTGCGCGCAAACGGCCGCACCACCAGCACCGCCAGCAGTGCCATCAACGGAATCATCACCAGGCCGTGCGTGATGTGGCGGTGATAGTGCAGGTAGCTGACCGCGCCCCACGGCGCCGTGACGATATCGCAGTCCGGAGCGTTCGCGGCCAGCATCAGCACCGGCGTCGCGTGTACGCTCAGGCGGTTCAAGCCCGCCCGGCTGAGCGCGAGGCCTGTCAGTGTGTGAGTAAGTGGATCCATGGGGTCAGCCGCGCGCGGCGTACTCGGGAGGCACCAGCAGCGTCAGCGCCCCCTGCTCCAGTTCGATCGTTGCGGGCAGCCGTCCCGCGTACTCGCCGTCCACCTGCACGTACACGCGGCTCTCCCCCGGCGCGGAAAATCGCACGCTCTGCGCTCGCAGGAAAGACATCCCTTTCACGTTGGCCGTCCTGCCCGTCAGCACCGCGGCCAGATACTTCAAATAATAGCGGAGCGCCGAGGAGCCCTCGAACAGCACCGTCTCGAACTCCGCCTTGGGCAGCGACACGCGCCGCGCGATCTGCAGATAGCCCGCGTAATTCCGCACCCTGCTCGCCAGTGCGAACGAGCAGGTGAACGTCTCGCCGTTCGCTTCCACCTGAAACTCGTCCAGCCGCCGTACGAATTCCCGCAGCGAGCCGATCCAGTACGCCACCTGCCCAGCCTTCGCCTTCAGCGGCAAGTTCAGCCGGTACACGATATGCGCATCGAAGCCCACGCCCGCCATCAGCAGGAAATACCGCGGCTCGGCGTTCGGCTGGCATCGCAGCACTCCAACCGGAACCCGCACCGGCACGCACTCGCCCAGCCGCCGCGCCGCTTTGATCGCATTCGCCCCCAGGCCCAGCTCGCGCGAGAGCACGTTGGCCGTGCCCCCCGGGATCACGCCCAGCGGCACCTCGGTGTGCGCCACGCCGGGCAGCAACTCGTTCAGCGTTCCATCGCCGCCCAGCGCCAGGATCAGGTCCGCGCCCTCTTCGATCCGCCGGCGCGCGATCCGTCCCGCCGTGCCCGGCCCTTCCGTCTCGATCACCGACACGGAGTGCCCAGCGGCCTCCAAAGCCTCCGCCACCTGGCGTGGCAGGCCGTGGCGCCAGCGCATGGCTCCGGCGCTGGGATTCCAGATCAGACTAGCCTTCCGGTAAGTGGTTATGGCGAGACCCTTTGAAAGTGTTCATTATAGTAGACAGCGCATGGCTCACGACGGACAGGTCTTTCCCGGCGCCGGCCCGGAGGGCGAAATCGAGTCTCTCCGCGAGGCTCTCCGGCGCCATGAGCACCTCTATTACGTCCTCGACCAGCCTGAGGTCTCCGACGCCGAGTACGACCGCCTGATGCAAAGGCTGCGGGACATCGAGACCGCGCATCCCGAGCTGACGACGCCGGATTCCCCCACCCAGCGTGTCGGCGGCAAGCCGCGCGAAGGCTTCGTCAAAGTGCGTCACTCCTCCGCCATGCTCAGCCTCGACAACGTGTTCAACGAAGGCGAGCTGCGCGACTTCGACCGCCGCGTGCGCCAGATCCTGGGCGCCGAGCCCTATTGCTATGTTGCCGAGCTGAAGCTGGATGGCCTCTCCATGGCGGTGCAGTACGATCACGGCGCCTTCCGCCAGGCGGTGACCCGCGGCGATGGCGCGGTGGGCGAGGACGTCACCGAGAACGCCCGCACCATCCGCTCCCTGCCCCTGCGCGTCCCAACCGACCTCGCCCAACTCGAAACCCGCGGCGAAGTCATGATGAACCGCAAGGCCTTCGACCGGCTCAACGCCGAGCGCGACGAGCTCGGCCTTTCGCGTTTCGCCAACCCGCGCAACGCCGCCGCCGGCTCCATTCGGGTTCTCGAGGCCCAGATCACCGCCGCTCGCCGCCTGGAATACTTCGCCTACTTCCTGTTCGCCGCCGGCCAGCCTCTCTACCCCAGCCATTGGGAGTCGCTCGATGCCCTGGTCAAGTTGGGATTCAAGGTCAACCCGCATCGCCGCCTTTGCTCCGGCGTCGACGAACTGATTGCCTTCTACCGCGAGTGGGAGGCCAAGCGCGATTCCCTGCCTTACGAGATCGACGGCGTCGTCGCCAAGGTCGATTCCATCGCCCAACAGAACGAGCTGGGCTGGACCGCCAAGGCGCCTCGCTGGGCCATCGCGTTCAAGTACGCGGCCCGCCAGGCCGAGACCGTCGTCGAGAACATCGATGTCCACGTCGGCCGCACCGGCGCGCTCACCCCCGTCGCCTATTTGACGCCCGTCGAGGTGAGCGGCGTGACGGTCTCGCGGGCTACCCTCCACAACGAGGACGAGATCGAGCGCCTGGGAGTCGAAATCGGCGATTCGGTCCTGATCGAGCGCAGCGGCGACGTGATTCCCAAAGTGGTCCGCGTCACCTCGCACGGCTCCGGCCGCCGGCCTTTCCGCATGCCCGCCCAATGCCCCGTCTGCGGCGGCAAGGTGGTGCGCGAGGAGGGCGAGGTCGCCAGCCGCTGCATCAACACCGATTGCCCCGCGCGCCTGAAGGAATCCGTCCTGCATTTCGCCGCCCGCGGCGTGATGGATATCGACGGTATGGGCGAAGTGCTGGTCAATCAGCTCGTGGACAAGGGCCTGATCCGGAGCGTCGTCGATATCTACAGATTGACCCTCGAGCAGTTGATGGAGCTCGACCGGATGGGCAAAAAGTCCGCCGAAAAGCTGCTCGCCAACATCAGCCGCTCACGCCAGTTGCCGCTGCCCCGCGTCCTGACGGCCCTCGGCATCCGCTTTGTTGGCGAGCGCACGGCCCAGCTTCTGGCCGAGCATTTCGATAGTCTCGACACCATCGCGACGGTCGAGCGCGAGGAACTCGAGGCCGCCGAGGAAGTCGGCCCCAAAGTCGCCGAGAGCATCTATCAGTTCTTCCGCGAAGACCGCAATCGGAGACTGGTGCAAGGGCTTCGCGAGGCCGGCCTGCAGTTCGAGCATCACTTCAAGCGCAAGAAGGCAGGGCCGCTCGAGGGCCTCACCTTCGTGCTCACCGGCACGCTCCCCAATCTTGCGCGCGAAGACGCTGCCGTCCGCATCGCCTCGGCCGGCGGCAAGGTGACCGATTCGGTCAGCCGCAAGACCAGCTACGTCGTCGCCGGCGACAAGCCCGGCTCCAAGCTCGACAAAGCCCGCGCCCTAGGCGTCCAGATCATCGACGAACCCGCCCTCCTCGAACTGCTCGGCGGCCTGCCCTGATGGTCCACCGGTACTGAACCGCGCGCGTAAGCAAGCGGACATCTGCGATGTGTATAATTGTCTATTGGGGTACACATCGATGCGGACGAACATCGTGATTGACGATAAACTCATGCGCGACACGCTTCGCGCCACCGGCCTGAAGACCAAGCGCGAGGCCGTCGATCAGGCTCTCAGAACCTTGCTGCTCCTCAGGAGACAGGCGGCGATCCGCCGGCTGCGCGGCAAACTCGACTGGCAGGGTGACCTCGACGCCATGCGGAGCGACGCTTGATTCTTGTCGATTCCAGCGTGTGGATCGATTACTTCAACGGAACCGTCACCGCCGAGACCGGGAAACTCGATCGTCTGCTCGGCCGAGAACCCCTGGCCATCGGGGACCTGATTCTAGTCGAGGTTCTGCAAGGCTTTCGCGACGAACGGGACTCTATCCAAGCCAGGAAAATGCTGACCTCGCTCGAGGTCGTACATTTGGGCGGCCGGGAAATCGCGATTCAGGCGGCGAAGAACTTCCGCACCCTGCGCACCCTGGGCGTGACCGTTCGCAAGACCATCGACACGGTGATTGCGACCCGATGCATTGAAAGCGGGTATGTCCTGCTCCACAGCGACCGGGACTTCGATCCCTTCGCCCGGCACCTCGGACTACGAGTCGTCTAACTACGACGACGCCCGCTCCGCGGGACCGCGCTTTCGCGCGCATCGCCTAAGCCCGGCTCCAGGCTCGACAAAGCCCGCACCCTCGGCGTCAAGATCATCGACGAGGCCGCCCTCCTCGAAAGCGCCAGCAGTCGGCCGGCCCACCCGCACAAGTGAAGCCACGAATTCACACAAGTGAGATTCCTGCTTCCCATTCGTGTGTATTCGTGTCCATTCGTGGCCCATGTCTTTCCGGGCAGCTATTCGTGGCGCATGTTTTCCTACGCCGCCGCCCGCTCCGCGGGACGTTCCCTCTCCGCGGTCCGCGGCCGCGCTTTCGAGCGCATCGCCCGCCAGACTTTCCAGAAGGTGGCGTATTCGAACATCGCCGGCGAAAACCGGCCCCGCAGGCCCGCTACCTCGCTCTCGCAGACGTTGGCCCGGGGAATCCGCAGCCGGTCGCAGTCCGCCGTCCAGGCGCTGCGCTCGCTGGTGAAGGCCAGCCGGAAGCCTTGCTCCTCGACAATCCGGCGCGCCTCTTCCGACCAGCCGCTGGCGGGGTATGCGAACAGTTCACAGCGCTTCCGCAACCGCCGCTCGAGCGCCGCCTGTGAATCCCGAACCTCGCGCCGCGCAACGCCCGTCCCCACCGCCGGCAGCACCTGATGCGTGTGCGTGTGCGATCCGAACGCGACGCCCGCCTGGTCCATTTCCGCAATCTCCTCCCAGGTCATCGTCGAGTCGCCCTCGAACGGCTCGCCGCTGGCCTCCGTCTTTCCGAGCATCTGCGCCAGGCCTTCCAGCCATCGCGCGCGCTCTTGTGGCGTGTAGTCGCTCAGGTGCTCGATCAGGGTTTCCGTCGCCGCGTATGGAGCCGACGGGCGCATGGCCCGCAAGGCCGCGGTCATCCGCTCCGGCCAGAACGGCGCGATGCACCCCGTGAGGCCGGTGCAGACGAAGACGGCAGGCGAGAGGCCGCACGCCAGCGCTACCGGCAGCGCGATGGTGTAGTTGTCGCACCAGGCGCCGTCAAACGTAATCGCGATCTTGACCCGCCTGCCAACCGTTCCGGGCTCCGCCTCGCTCAGCGGGACCGGCTGGCATCTCCGCGCCAGGTATTCGGCCAGTTCCAGAAAGGTGCGGCTGCGCACCACCGTGCTACCCGGGCTGTGCGTCTGCCGCCACTCGGCCTCGTCCAGGACCCGGTGCAGCACCAGCACCACCACGGCGCCCTCGCGCCGCAGTTGCCGCCTGGCCCACCACAGCGCTCCGCTTAGGTACAGCACGGCCACCCACAGACGTTGCAGAAACTGGCGCATCGCCCCTCTCAAAATCGCCCAGATGCCTCCATTGTGTCGCAGGGATGCCGTGCCGTCAAATCCAGACTACAGTTTCCGCGCGCCCAACAGGCTCGCCCAGTGAGCCTTCCTGTCCTTCAGGCGGTCGTTCACCTCGATCGCACACAGCTCCTCATCGAACTTCTCCAGGATCTCGTACTGAAACGACTCCCCGCCCTGAGCGTTCCATTCGTCCTGTAGGGCCCGGTCGCGGTGGCCTCCCTGGCCCAGGGAGAACCACAAGCGGTTCTTCATGGATTCCAGATTGGTGAATGAGCCGACCCACACCCGGCCCGTCGCCGCGCACTTCACCGCGTATACGCCGCAGGGCGGCTTGTGCTCCTTGAATTTCCGGCTGGCTTCTTTTCGAGCGTTGGGATCCATCATGCCTCCGGGAATGCGCCCGCCGCCAGTTTATTCGCGTGCTGGCGGATCCCGGCCGGCCACGCCGCGATCCGCGCCTCGAAGCCCTCGCGATTCCCCGCGAACAGAGCCCTCAGCGCTTCCTCGAAGCCCGGCGCGTCTCCCGCGATCGTCGTCATAAACCGGTACGCCGCGTTCTGCGCCAGCCGCACCCGGTCTTTGCCCGCGTTCGCGAGCCTGGCTTCCTCCACCAGTTTCCGCAGCGCCACCGAAGCGCCTCCCGGCTGCATCCCCAGCCAGTCCCAGTGCCTCGGAAGAAGCGTGACTTCGCGCGCGATCACTCCTAGCCGCGGACGGCCCGGACCGCGCGTCGCCGGTTCCGCAAGCCTCTCCACAATGTCGCTGGGGCTCCCCAGAAAATCCATTTCGATGATCTCGCCCGTCAAATCGTCGAAGATCAGCACCGGCGCCGCCCCGCGATCGGCCGCGCGTTTGGCTTTGAGCGCGACTTCCTTGAGGTCTCCCGATGCGATGCGTCGCGCACCGGCGAAGGCCGTGCATGGGTGTGTTAGTTTCATCCGGGTAAAATTAATTGTACCCGGATAGAATTAGGGTGTCAACGGCCTGTCCCGTGAATACCGAACCGCGACCGTCAGGGAGCGGACCTGCGCTACACCGCCGCCGCTTCGGGCACCGTGCCAAACCGCCGCTGCCGCCCGTGATAGTCCCTCACTGCCGCCTCCAGGTCCGCCGCCTGGAACTCCGGCCACATGCGGTGCGTGAAGTGCAATTCGGCATACGCCGCTTCCCACAGCAGGAAGTCGCTCAGCCTCTGTTCTCCCCCCGTGCGAATCAGCAGGTCCACGTCAGGCGAAGGGGCGGGCGCGTGGCAGGCCTCCCCCAGCAGGCGTCCAAACTCCGCGCGATCCACCTCACCCGCGGGAAGGCGCCTCGCGGCCTCGAGGATCGAGTCGCGCGCCGAGTAATCGACGGCGATCCGCAGGTGCAGGCGCCGGCCTTTGGCCGTGGCCCTCTCCGCGGCCTCTGCCGTCTCGCCGAGCAGCTGCGACAACCGGTCCCGCCGCCCGATCAAACTCACCCGTACCCCGTTCTCAACGCACTCCGCAATCTCCTTGCGCAGGTACTCCAGCAGAAGGTGCATCAGCGCCGACACCTCCTCGGACGGCCGCCGCCAGTTGTCCGACGAGAAAGCATACAAGGTAAGAGTGCGGATCCCCAGCCCCGGAGATGCCTCGATGGCCCGGCGCACGGCCAGGGCGCCGTGGCGGTGCCCCGCGATCCGAGGGAGACCGCGCGCTACGGCCCAGCGGCCATTGCCGTCCATGATGATCGCCACGTGCAGCCCCGTGCCTGGCTCCGCAGTATGCAAATAACTTTTCTTCATAAAGTGACCACGCAAAAAAAAGCCGCGCCGCTCAGCGTTCCCGTGTGGCCCGGATCAGGGCCTCCATATGGTCCAGATAGCGCTCCAGCGCCTGCCGCCCCGGCGCGGTAAGCCGAAATTCGGTCTTGGGCAGCCGGCCCTCGAAGAACTTAGTGCACGCGATGTAGCCGGCCTCTTCCAGTTTTCGCGCGTGAACGCTGAGATTCCCATCGGTGGTGGCAAGCAGTTTCTTCAGGTCGTTGAATGTAAGGCTCTGGTTGACCGCCAGCGCCGACACAATGCCCAACCGCATGCGCTCGTGAATCAGGCGATCGAGGGATTGCGCGCCCCCCACGGCACGGCCGGGGAGCTCGCTGAGTTCGCCCTCTTCCGCACCTTGCTTTCGTCGTGCTGCACCGCTCTTAGCCACCGAACCTCCTGGCAATGATGAAGCCGAAAACCACGTGAAATCCGCCAAAGGCGGCAGCCATCAGGCCATCCCGCCACGCCCAGGGCAGAAACAGGGCCACCGCTCCTTCGGCCATGAAGCACAGTCCCATAACCGGCACGATCCGCACCGAAAAGGCGCCCCCGGTCACGATAGCCGTGCCATAGAGAAGCATCCACATTCCCGGGATCGCGCCTGGCAAGCCCACCCGATGGAGCGCCACCGTCAGCAGCGCGCCCACCACCATGGGCGGCGCGAAGCTCAAAGCGAAGCGCTTGCCGGGCATGGAAAGCAACGGCTGCCGCGACGCCCGCGCCTTGCGTACCGTAGCCCCTCCCGCGATGGCAAAGGATACAATCGCCTCGCCCAGCCAAATCGCGAGCCACGCCTCCGCGCCCACCTGCCGGCTGGCCAGGACCGCCGCCGCCAGCGCCGTCAGCCCCACCATCACCACCCCCCACCCGGAGATAGCGGTGAAGGCCGTCGCGCCCTCCATTGTCTGGCGGATGAAGCGGAGGTTGTCCATCGCCCGGGCGTGCAGCGCGGCTGGTTCGGCCATCACTGGAATCTTACGTTCGCGTCCTCAGCACTGTCAAGTACTTTTTAAAACAAAGTGTAGCCCCGGCCCGAGACGATTCGAACCGCCCTGACACTACCTTGATAACGCGATGTCCTCCATGGGCGCCTGCAGTGTGGCGCCCCCTTTTTTACTTCGCGTCCGGCACGGGAGCGTCGGAAGTCCGGCCGCTTTTCGCAATACCCGCCAGCGTCGTCGTCTCCAGAAACTCTACATAAGCGGCGCGAATGTCGCGCCACGACTCGTGTGCCGGGCAAGGCTCCTCATCCGTGCAGGATTTCCCGCCCAGCAGGCACGCCGGCTTTGCCCGCGCCCCGTCGAAGAGCTCGACGATATCCAGCAACCGTATTGTTTCCGGAGACTTCCGAAGTCTATAGCCGCCCCCCGTTCCCCTCGCCGTAGTAAGAAGGCCGGCATTGCGCAGCGTCAACAGGATCTTCGAGAGATAGTTTGCGGGGATCTGTGCGCTCCGAGCCAGGTCGCGTCCCAGCAGCGCGTCCCCATTGGGGACTCGCGCCAAGCCCACCAAGGCGCGCAGCGCATACTCACAGGTCGTAGAAAACATCATTTCTCCTCAAGTCGGGTGGGCCACCCCAACCTTACAGGCGAACACGGCCAATCGTCCGTAGTCAATTTATGACCCTTAATATGTGCTGCTAAGCCTGACTCTGGCGGACTATAAACCGCTTCGAACCAGCGCCTTGCACGGCCACATTAAAACTCCGGTCCAAGACCTTCGCTACAATGGCTTTCGGTGACCCCGGCGGAATTCGACAAGCTTGTCGACAGCGCGATGACCGTCATTCCGGTGCGCTTTCGCCGTAAGCTGACGAACGTCGCCTTCATCGTGGAGGCGGAACCGGCCCGGCCAGGGTTACTCGGTCTCTATCAGGGCCGCCCCTTGCCGCGGCGTAGCGTCGCCGACAGTTTCACCCTGCCCGACCGGATCACGCTCTACCAGGGCCCCCATGAGCGCCTGGCCCGCAACCGTCAAGACCTGGTGAGGTTGGTCCGTGAAACCATCTGGCACGAGGTGGCTCATTACTTCGGCATGGACGAACGCCAGGTCCGCCTCGCGGAACTCCGCCGCAAGCGGCGCAATCCGCGATGATCAGTGCCCCGACGTTCCCGGCTGCGTTCCGGATTGCGTCGTTCCCTGTGGCGATGCGCCCGGCTGCTGACTGAAGCCCGGCGCCCCAGACAACCCGGTCTGGTCGACCACTGGGCCGCCAGGCTGTGCCTGCGGTCCTAATAGCCCCACGAGCTCCTGCCGTGGATCGTAGATGAACTCCCACTCGTTGTACTTCGAGTGTTCTTTGTAGATCTTGATTCCCTCGGCTTCAACCTTGCTGGCCACACCGGCGATCCCTGCGCCACCCGCGACCATCGTCCCGAACGTGCCACCGGAAGAAGTCGAGCCGGATGTTGAAGATCCGCTACCCTGGTTGTCCGCGCCCAAGCCGCCCGACTGGCTCCCGCCCAACCCGCCGCTCGGCATCCCCGGAAGATTAACCCCAGCGGGAGGGTAGTTAGGCTGGTTGGGCGAGCCGTACGCCTGCCCTCCGGGCTGGTAGGGCCGCCGGCCCATCCCAGGCTGGTTGGGCCCCCCGGGCATCTGCTGGTATCCCGGCTGACCCGGCTGTAGCACTCCGGCCTGGTACCCCGGATCGCCGGGCTGCAGCCCGCCCGGTTGCCCCGGCTGGCCTGGGATCCCCTGCTGCTGCGAGTCGTCGGCCGGCGCATCGGGGTTTCCGGACGCCGCATCGGGGGACGGAGTCTGCCCGGGCCGCTGCAGTTGCCACCGTTGCAGCGTCTGCGGCTGATTGGAGGTAGCACTCCCGGAACTGGCCGACGCCATGTCGCTCGCATCGGTGGTTCCCGCGATCTTCGGCGGCTTCATGGTCAGCGAGTCGGTAAAGCCCCCGCCACCACCCGAGTGGATGAACCGCCATTCGTCCTTCCCCGTCATGGGGTCCTTGAAGCGGTGCCGCAGGAAGCGCATGTTGTTGGTGTTCTCCAAGGCCTCGATCGAGGGCGGATACCGGCCAAACTTCTGATAGAAAAGCTTGATCGCGCGCTTGTACTGTTCGCCATGCGCGATCAGGTCGGTCTCCTTCAAACGCTGGCCCTCGAAAGCCACCCGCGGCATCTCCGCGTACAGCATGATCGCGATAATGGCCGCCGCCGCCAGCACGAACAGCAGCGCAAACCCGGATTCCTGCCCCTTCCGCCTGTTCATCCCGCCTGCCCCGGCTGCGCTTTCTCTTCCTCGAGCTGCAGCGTCTGTTGACGTTTGTACTGCTCGTCCTCAAGCACTATCGAATTGATGCCCACTCGCACCAGTTTGTACCGGCTTTTTACGAGCTGTCCCTCCGTGGCCACGATAATGTCCTCACCGTCCAGAAGGAAGACGCGCTTGGCGCCCGAGGGAGCCGGCGCCGCATACCCGTAGAACTTCAGCGGGATCGGAGGAGGCGGGGGCGTGGGTGGAGGCCCCATCGGCGTCGCGGCTGGCGCCGGGGCCCCGGCGCCCATCAGCGTGATTTTCGGTTCCGGCTTCGGCGGCAGCGGCGACGCCCCGAACTGGAACAGGTTCCGTACCCCGCCGGCCATGCGCACGGCCTGCACTTTGGCCAGTAGGTCCAGCCGCAGCGTCGGATCGACCGACGCCGGATCGGGTTGCTTGTCTTTGAGCCCCACCTTGAACTCCGGCCGCGCGCCGCCCCCACGCCCTGGCCTGAGCTGCGTCCGCCGCGTGTCCTCGGGCGGGCGAACCATACCGCCGACAGCCTCCGGCCTGGCGCTCGAGACCGCGCTTTGCCCCGTCCGTGCCTGCTGCACGGGCGCGTCGTCGCCGGGCGCCAGCACGTTGAAATAGAAAACCACCGCCAGGAGGACCAGCACGCTCCCCAGGATGATGACCTTCTTCCGGTCCGCCCCCAGGCCCTTCACGTGGAAGTTCATCGCGCCCCTCCCGGAAGCACGGCCGTCGCCCGCGCTGCTTCCGCTTCCGGCGCCGCGCCCTCGCGCACAAACGCGTTCAGCTTGAGCGTGATCTCCAGCAGCCCGCCCGTGGGCTGTGGCGTCGCCGCCAGGCTATCCACAATCAGCAGCCGCTGCGAATGGTCCAGCAGGTTCAGGAATTGGGTCAGGTCTTTGTACGCGCCTTCGTAGTTGGCCGTGATCTCCGCCCGGGTCAGCGCGTCGCTCCCCTCCACGGGATCGAACCCGAAGCTCACTTCCTTCTGCTTGATACCGGCTTTGCGCGCCATCTGGTCGAGTTCGTCCAACAGGGTGGAGGACACCGTTCGCCGCCCCAGCAGGTAGGAACCCATGAAGGTGTCGCCGTCGCCCCGCGCCGTTCGCACCTTGCTCACGATCCCGCGCATTCGCTCTACCGCGGTTTGCTTCTGCCTTAGTTCCTGCCGCAGGGACGCCACCCGCTCCGCCAGCGAACCCACCGAGCCCTCCCAGGGCTTCAAAACCAGGAGCACGGCCACCAGGTTCGCCAGCACCAGCACGGCCAGGACCACGCGGGCGATCCCCACCGCCCCTGTCAAGCTCTGCCGAACGCTCGCGACATTCATATGCTCCTCGCAGTAGTTGTGGCGCTACAGTTTCTGCACATAGCTCACACTCACCCGGTACCGCAGCAGCGGCTCGGAATTCGTGGGCGGCCACCGATTGTGAATCAACGTCGCCCCGAAGACCGGCGAACTCTCCAGCCGCGTCAGCAACTGCACCACCGGCTCAGCCGATTCCGCCCCGACCACCATATCGAGCTGGATCTCGTTCTGCCCGCCCGCCTGCGGCCGGATCGAGATCAGCCGCACGTTGTAGGGCATCACTTTCTCTAAATCGTCGAACAGGCGCGTCCAACTGATGCCCTTGGCGTAGAGCAGGCTGTTCAGGAACAGGCTCCGCGCCAGCACCTCGGCGTTATCCGGCTCCCGCAGCACGGCTTCCAGACGCGCCTGCTCGGCATCCAGAGTCTTCCGCCTCGCCTCCAGGCCGGCAATTGTATGTCGCAGTTCGACAGCCTGGCCGCTCTCGTTCACCGACAGCGTCACCAGCACCGCCAGCAGGGCCACCAGCAGCACCGCCGCAACCACCGACGCCACCAGAATCGGCCTGGTCTTTTCAAACGGCTCGCTCGCCAGATTGACGGCCATTTTGGGGGTCATTGCACCTCCTGCAGGCATTCCAGGTATCCCAGCAGCCCGGCGTTGAACTGGTCGGGCGCGCCGTAACGGGAACGCAACGCGACGCAGGGCCGGTCAATCTCAGCCGCCAGCTCGTCGCTCGTGCGGCCGAAACCGCAGGTCAGAACCTCTTCCGGCAGCCGCCCGAACTGGTCCTCCATGTAGGCGAAGGTCGGATGCAGATGCGAGGCGACCTCGGCCACGCCACCGTCGGAAAGCTCGATCGAGCGCAGCAGCTTAAGCACCCCCTGATCGAGCACCGCCAGGGTCAGCGCGCGGCTGCTCCGCTTGGCCACCACCGCCACCCCCTGCTCCCGCACCATCTCCAGCGCGCACAGCGTGGAAGTGGTAACCAGACCGGGATGGAAGCCGGCCGCGCGAAACGGCATCTCATACCGCGACAGCACCTCCAGCGGCGCCGCCGCCACCACCACATCCACGCGTCCCTTGTTGGCCTGCGGGTAATAGCTGATGGCCGCCGCATCAAGGTCGAAAGGAAGGCTCTTCTTCAACCGGAACCGCACTAGCGGGAGTTGCTGCTTGGGATCCGACGGGAAGGAGTCGAAATCGAGCACCGACACCCGCACGCTGTGGTCGGGCAGGATCAGCGCCGCGCGCACGCGCTTCTTCTCGCCTCGCGGCGCCAGCGCCCGCACCTGTTCGGTCAGCACGTCCATGCGCTGCACGTTGTCCTGCACCGGGGAAACGGCGATCACGTCCGCCTCGAGCGGCCGGAAGCCGATCTCGGGCGGGCTGCCAATGCGGGCCGCCGCTATTCCGCTTTCGGAGATTTCGAAGGCGAACCGCGGCGGCGGGTCGCTCAACAGTCGTTTCAGGATGCTCGGCGCCCGCATGTTTAGCCCTCGATGAACGTCACTTTGTTGATTTCCTTCAGCGTGGTCACGCCGGCCTTCACCCTCTCCACCGCGCACTCGCGCAGGAACGTCATGCCCTCTTCCCGCGCCATGCGCCGGATCTCCGAGGTCGGCCGCTTGTCCAGAATCATCTCCCGGATGCGCTCGCTCAGGTCCAGCAGCTCGGTGATCGCGGTTCGCCCGCGAAAACCGGTGCCCCCGCATTCGAAGCAGCCCGCGCCTTCGTAGAAGGGCAGCGTGCGCCACTCCGCCGGGTCCAGGCCGCTCTCGGTCAGGTACGAATCCGGGTATTCCACCAGGTGCTTGCAGTGCGGGCAGATGATACGCACCAGCCGCTGCGCCAGGATGCAGTTCAGCGCCGAGACGAAGTTGTAAGGCTCCACCCCCATGTTCAGAAAGCGGCCCAGCACGTCGAAAACGTTATTGGCGTGAACCGTGGTGAACACCAGGTGCCCGGTCAGCGCGGCGTTAATCGCGATCTGCGCCGTCTCCTGGTCGCGGATCTCGCCCACCATCACCTTGTCCGGATCGTGCCTCAGGATCGAGCGCAGCCCGCGGGCGAAGGTGAGCCCCTTCTTTTCGTTCACCGGAATCTGCGTGATGCCCTTCACCTGGTACTCCACCGGGTCTTCGATGGTGATGATCTTGTCCTCGTCGTTCTTGATCTCGCTCAGCGCCGCGTAGAGCGTGGTGGTCTTGCCCGAGCCCGTCGGACCCGTCACCAGCACCATCCCATACGGCTCCTTGATGTAGCGGCGGAATTTCACCAGGTCGTATTCCGGGAACCCCACCACGTCGAGCGAGAGCTTCGAGAACTTCTCGCTCATCGACTCCTTGTCGAGCACGCGCAGCACCGCGTCTTCGCCGTAAATGGTCGGCATGATCGAGACGCGGAAGTCGATGAGCCGGTTCTTGTAGCGCACCCGGAAGCGCCCGTCCTGCGGGATGCGCCGCTCCGCGATATCGAGCTCGCTCATCACCTTCACGCGCGACAGGATCGTCGAATGCCAGTCCTTGGCGATGGGCGGCATGGCGTAGTGCAGCACACCGTCAATGCGATACTTGATCGCCACTTCCGCATCGCGGGTCTCGATGTGTATATCGCTCGCCCGCCGCTCCAGCGCGTTGAAGATGGTGGTATCCACCAGCCGGATCACCGGCGCGATGTCGCTTTCCCCCGCCGACAGCCGGTCGATCGACAGCGTCTCGTCCGGGTTGTCCTCTACCGCCACCACGTCCAGCGCGAACCCCTCGGTCACCTCCTCGAGCACCCGCTGCGATTGCTCCGTCTTCTTCAGCAGGTCCGCGATCTGCGACAGCGAGGCCACCCGCACCTTCAGCTTCTTCTGCAGCAGAACCGTCAGCTCGTCCACCAGGTTGAGGTTGCGCGGGTCCGCCAGCGCGATCTCCAGCGTGCCGTCCTCCGCCTGGATCGGCACGAAGTTATAGCGGAACATCAGGTCTACCGGGATCGACCGGAACAAGTCGTGGTCGATATGCGCCACGGCCAGGTCCACGAACTCGTAGTGGTAGCGCCGCGCCAGCGCCTGCGCCTCGACGGCCTGCTCGGCCGGATCGATAATCTTAGTGCGATCGGTGGCCATTACATCGTCTCCGCCAGAGAAAAGATCGGTAGGTACAGGGATACCAGCACGAAGGCGACAAACGCGCCCATGAAGATCATGATCACGGGCTCAATCAGCGCCAGCGTCGCGGTCATCTTCGTATTCACGTCTTCTTCGTAGAACTCGGCCACGCTCGACAGCATGGCGGGCAGCGCACCCGTCGATTCGCCCACTTCGATCATGTCGATAGCGAGGCCGGGAAGCATCTTGGTCCCGGACAGGCCGGCCGACAGCGCCAGCCCCTCCTTGACCTGCCTTTGAGCCTTCCCCAGCGCCGACCGCAGCAGCCGCGAGTTGAGGGATTGAGCCGCCGTATCGAGCGCCTGCACGAGCGGAATGCCGCCCACCAGCAGCGTGCCCAGAATGCGCGCGAACTGCGCCACCTGGTACTTCACCCAGATGTCTCCCAACACCGGCGTCGCCATCTTCATCTTGTCCAGGCTGAGCTGCGCCGACTCGCCGCGCGACCAGGTGCGCAGCCCGAAAACCGCCGCCACCAGCCCCAGAAACCCCACCAGGATGTAGGCGCGGGCGGTGGTGCCGACCGCGATCAGGATCTGCGTCATGGCGGGCAGCTTCGCGTCCATGCTTTTGTAAAGCTGAGCGAAGTTGGGCACCACGTAGGTCACCAGGAACACGATCAGCACGATGACCAGCGAAAACAGCACCGCCGGGTAAATCAGCGAAACCAGCAGCTTCTTCCGCATCGCCTGCGAAAGCTTCTGGTAGCTGATGTAGCGGTCCAGCACCTCGGCCAGGCTGCCGCTCTTCTCGCCCGCCAGCACCGACGTCACGTAGATCGGCGGAAACACCCCCTGCGACCGAAAGGCGTCCGAGAGCAGGGCGCCATTCTTGACATCGTCCCGGACCGCGCGAATCGGTTTTCCCAGCTTCGGGTCGGTCAACCGGTCAGCCAGCAGATCGAGGCCCTTCAGGATCGGCAGCCCGGCCCGAACCAGAGTTACGAATTGCTGGTTGAAGATCAGGAACTTCTCCATGTTGAGCTTCTGCCGCCGGCTGGACAAACCAGGGGCCAGCGCCGCGATGCCCCCCTTGGGCCGCACCGAATAGACCAGGAAGCCCTGGTCCGTCAGCCGCTCGCGCGCTTCCTCGGCGCTCGCCGCCTGCGCCGTCTCCCGGTGCACTTCCCCCCGCGCATCCGCGTATTTCAGAAGAAACTCAGCCATGTCTCGTTCCCCGTACTCCCCACAGCCCCCTCATTCCGCCCCCTCCACAACCTCGACCCCCGGCGGCGGCTGGAACCGGAACAAGCCCCCTTCCAGCACCGGGTTCATCTTCTCCTGGTCGAAACGGAACTCCATGCTGGAGCCCCCCTCCTCGGCCACGATGAGCTGCTTGATTTCGTAAGACGGGCTCACCAGAAACTCGACTTTCGTGTACGGCGCCCGCGCCGACCGCGGCTCCCCCGCCACCCACGTGCCCCCATCGCCGGGATGGTACGAGAAGCGCTTGAAATCCCGCTCGAAATCCAGTTTGCCCAGCAAAAAGGCTAGCGGCGCCCGCATATCGTCGCTTTCCTTGACCTTCGTCCGTTCCACCCGGTGGTTGGCCGGAGTGTACAAGTACACGTACTTCCCGTCGCTCACGAACAGCTTCCCGGCCGGCTGGGAATAGCGCCAGTGCATACGGCCCGGCTTGCGGAGAAACAGCTCCCCCGCTTCCGTCCGGGGCGCGCGCTGGGGCCCCTCGTAGGTCTGCTCGAAGTGGACCTGGAGGGTCTGCGCCCGGTTATAGCGATCTTCAACACCTTTGAGGATGGTCGTAAGGTCCGTGCCGGCAAACGCCGCCGGCGCGGAGAGCAGGCAAACCCAGGGCAAGAAACGGCTCACATACCTGTGACGCGCGAAGGGGCGCAAACGTGGAACCCCTGGAATCTGCGCGAGAACTCCCCTGCGCCGGAGAGACTATGTCAGATATGACGTCCTTTCCGCACGGATTCCGCCCCGCCTCGGTTGACCATCACCGCAAGCGTGTGCTAGGTTTATTGTTCGGCGGATCTCTCGCGTTTCGTTTACGTTCCCGATAGGCCCCAATGGACGAATTGTTCCGCTCTCTTGGTGGGTTGTTCCTCACGGCGATCCCCACGTTCCTGTTGGTAATCGCGCTGCACTTCTATCTGAAGCGCATGTTCTTCGCTCCCATGGCCCGCGTCCTCGACGAGCGCCATCAGGCGACCGAAGGCGCGCGCAAGGCGGCCGAGGAGAGCCTGGCCAAGGCGGCCGAAAAGGCAGAAGGGTATGAGGCCTCGCTGCGCGCCGCTCGCGCCGAGATCTACCGCGAGCAGGAAGAGGCACGCCAGAAACTAAGGCAGGAACAGGCCGAGGCCGTCGCGGAAGCCCGCCGGTGCGCGGAGGCCGCGGCCAAAGAGGGCCGCCAGCAGTTGGCCGTCGAACTCGCCTCAGCCAAGGAATCTCTGGCTCTTCACACTGAGGCCCTGGCCGACCAGATCGTTGATTCCGTGCTCCACGGGGGAGTCGTTTGAAACGCGCCCTGAAGCTGACTCTAGCGGCATTGCTCCTTGCCGTTGCCCTGCCGGCCGCCGAAGCGGCGAAGACGGAAGGCGAATCGGACCACCTCCTGCCGTGGAAAGTGGCGAACTTCGTCCTCCTCGCCGGTGGCCTGGGGTACCTCATCTACAAAAAGGGCGGACCCTTCTTTGCCGCCCGCACGGTGTCGATCCGGCAAGGTCTCGAAGACGCCGCCCGCGCCAGCCGGGAAGCCCAGGAACGCTTCGCCGAGGTGGAACGCCGCCTCGCGAATCTGGGCGCCGAAATCCAGAAGATGAAGGCCAAGGCCAGCGAGGAGTCCGCCGCTGAGGGCGAGCGGCTGCGCGCGGAGTCGGAGCGGGCGCTCGGGAAGGTCCGGCTGCAGATGGAGCAGGAAATCGCGGCCGCGGCGAAAGCGGCCCGGCAGGAGTTACGGGCCTACGCCGCCGAGCTCGCGGTCAGTCTCGCCGAAAGGCGGATTCGCGAGCGCCTGACCCCCGATTCCGAGAGCGCGCTCCTGAACACGATGCTGGAGGATCTGGACCGGCGCGCCGGCTCTCCGGCCGAGAGGACGTCGTAGTTATGCCCAGCGCCCTGTCATTGCGTTACGCTCGCGCCCTGGCCGACCTGGTCCTCGAACCCGCATCCGCGGTCGATCCGGCCGGCGTCACCGCCGAGATCGAATTGTTCGAGCGAACCCTGGTCGACTGGCCCGATCTGAAGCTGGTGCTCGAGTCGCCTACGGTGCCCGCCGCCCGCAAGCGCGCGGTGGTCGGCCGGTTGGCCGAATCGCTGCCGCTCACCGGCCTGATCCGGCGCTTCCTCTTCGTGCTCATCGACCACCGGCGCGTGGAGCTGCTCGGCGACGTCCGCAAAGCTTTCCAGGACGTGATCGACGAGCGGTTGGGGCTGGTACGCGCCGACGTCGTTTCCGCGCGCGTGCTCGGTCCCGAGGATCGGGAGCGAATCCGGATTACGCTGGGACGGCTGACCGGCCTCCAGGCCCGCGCCGACTTTCGCGTCGAACGCGAGTTGATCGGCGGAGTGCTCGCGCGCATCGGCTCAACGGTATACGACGGCTCGATTCGCGGGCAGTTGCAGGAATTGAAACAGCGCTTGGCAGGTGGGGCCGCGTAATCCACCAGCAGAGGTTCACTAATGGCTCAAATCAGGGCAGACGAAATCGAGCGGGTCCTACGGGAAGAGATCGAGAATTACGATAAGGCGGTCCAGGTCTCCGAAGTCGGTTCGGTCATCACCGTCGGCGACGGCATCGCGCGCATCTACGGCCTGGAGAAGGTCATGGCCGGCGAGCTGATCGAGTTCCCGCACGGCATTGCCGGCATCGCGCTGAACCTGGAGGAAGACCAGGTGGGCGCCGTTCTCCTCGGCGAAGCTACCGAAATCAGCCAGGGCGACGAGGTGCGGCGCACCGGCCGCATCATGTCCGTGCCGGTCGGCGAGGCGCTGATCGGACGCGTGGTCAACGCCCTCGGCCAGCCCATCGACGACAAAGGGCCCATCGTGACCGAGAAGTTCAGCCCCATCGAGCGTCTCGCGCCCGGCGTGGTCGACCGCCAGCCCGTCAAGGAGCCGCTCCAGACCGGCCTCAAGGCCATCGACAGCATGATCCCCATCGGCCGCGGCCAGCGCGAGCTGATCATCGGCGACCGCCAGACCGGCAAGACCGCCATCTGCCTCGACGCCATTCTCAACCAGAAGGGCAGCGACGTCATCTGCATCTACGTCGCCATCGGCCAGAAGCGCTCCACCGTGGCGCAGGTGGTCAAGACGCTCGAAGAGTATGGCGCCATGGAGTACACCATCGTGGTGGCCGCCACCGCCTCCGACCCCGCCCCCATGCAGTACATCGCCCCCTACTCCGGCTGCGCCATGGGCGAGTTCTTCCGGGATGCGGGCCGGCATGCCCTGTGCATTTACGACGACCTCTCCAAGCACGCCGCCGCCTACCGCGAGATTTCGCTTTTGCTTCGGCGCCCACCGGGCCGCGAGGCTTACCCCGGCGATGTGTTCTACCTCCACAGCCGTCTGCTGGAGCGCGCCGCGAAGCTCTCGGGCGAACTCGGCGGCGGGTCGCTTACGGCTTTGCCGGTCATCGAAACCCAGGCCGGGGACGTTTCGGCTTACATCCCCACCAACGTCATCTCCATCACCGACGGCCAGATCTACCTGGATGGCGACCTGTTCAACTCCAACGTGCGGCCGGCCATCGACGTGGGCCTTTCCGTCAGCCGCGTGGGCGGCAATGCCCAGATCAAGGCCATGCGCCAGGTGGCGGGAACCTTGCGCCTCGACCTGGCGCAATATCGCGGACTGGCGGCCTTCGCCCAGTTCGGTTCCGATCTCGACAAGGTCTCCATGGCCCAGTTGGCCCGCGGACGCCGCCTTACCGAGGTCCTCAAGCAGCCCCAATACCTGCCCCTGCCCGTCGAGAAGCAGATCCTCATCCTGTTCGCAGGCGCCAACGCCTTCCTCGACGACATTCCGGTCGAGGAGTGCCGCAAGTTTGAGAGCGGCCTGAACCAGTTCATCGAGAACGGCCACCCCGGCATCCTGCAGCGGATTCGCGAGGAGAAGAAGCTGGACGACGCCCTGCGCGCCGACCTGCAGGCGGCGCTCAAGGAATTCAAAGAGAGGTTCATGAGCGAGCGGTCCGCCAACGCGGCCGTGCCCGCCCGGAGCTGACCCGATGCCCAGTTTGATCGATCTGCGGCGGCGCATTCGCTCGGTCAAGAGCACCCAGCAGGTCACCAAGGCGATGAAGATGGTGTCGGCGGCCAAGCTCCGCCGGGCGCAGGAACGCGTCATCGCCGCGCGCCCCTACGCCGCGATGTTCGGCCGGATCCTGGGCGACCTCGCCGCCGCTGTCGCCGGCGACGAGACCGCGGAAGGCCATCCCCTCCTGGCGCGGCGCCCCGAGAATCGCATCCTGCTGGTGCTCGTCACAGCCGACCGCGGCCTAGCCGGCGCTTTCAACACCAACCTGCTCAAGGCATCGCACCATTTCATCGTCGAGCACGCCCCGGCCACGGTCCAAATGAATCTGATCGGACGCAAGGGCCGCGATTACTGGCGCAAGCGCGGGGCCAGCGTGATGGCCGAGCGCACCGGCATCTCGGAGAAGCCAACGTTCGACCACGCCGTCGCCGTCGCGAAAGAGATCGCGGGTACCTTCGAGCGCAACGAGACCGACGCGGTCTATCTGCTTTTCAACGAATTCAAGAGTGTTTTGTCGCAGAAACTGACGCTGGCGCGTCTGCTGCCGGTCGAGCTTCCGGTCCGCAGCTCGTCCGTCGATTTCATCTATGAGCAGCCCCCGGCCGAATTGCTCGCATCGCTGCTGCCGCGCTTCGTGGAGATCTCGATCTACCAGGCCATGCTCGAGTCCGCGGCGGCGGAGCTGGCTGCGCGCATGACCGCCATGGAAGCCGCCACCTCGAATGCCGGCGAGATGATCGACAAGCTGACCCTGTACATGAACCGGGTCCGGCAGGCCAGCATCACCAATCAGCTCATCGAAGTGGTCAGCGGCGCCACCGCGGCGCAGGAATAGGCTCGTTACCGAACCGCGACCGTCAGGGAGCGGACAGGGCCGGAAGGTTTGGTTTTAGGAGGTTTTCGAAAATGGCACAGAACGGCGCGCAGAGTTCGGCGGGAGTCAGCACCGGCCACGTGATTCAGGTGGCCGGGCCCGCGGTGGACATCCAGTTCGCCGAGGGGCAGATCCCCGTCATCAACACCGCGGTGCGTATCACCAGCGAGGGCTTCGACGCCCCGACGCCCATCAACATCATCGTCGAGGTGGCCCAGCACATCGGAGAGGGCCGCGTGCGCACCATCGCGCTTCAGCCCACCGATGGCCTGGTGCGCGGCATGAAGGCCGAGAGCCTCGGCCATCCCGTCGAAGTGCCGGTCGGCCCGGAAGTGCTGGGCCGCGTCATCAACGTCATCGGCGAGCCGGTCGATCATATGGGCCCGGTCAACGCCAAGAAGTACGCTCCCATCCACCGCCAGGCTCCTCCGTTCGAGGATCAGTCCACCGAGCTTCAGGCCTTCGAGACCGGCATCAAGGTCATCGACCTGCTCGAGCCCTACCTGCGCGGCGGCAAGATCGGCCTGTTCGGCGGCGCCGGCGTCGGCAAGACCGTCATCATCATGGAGCTGATCAACAACATCGCCCTGCAGCACGGCGGCATCTCCGTGTTCGGCGGCGTGGGCGAGCGCACGCGCGAGGGCAACGACCTCTGGCTCGACATGCAGGAGTCCGGCGTCATCGACATCCACGATTACAAAAAGTCCCGCTGCGCGCTTATCTACGGCCAGATGACCGAGCCGCCTGGAGCCCGCCTGCGCGTCGGCCTCTCGGCCCTGACCGTGGCCGAGTACTTCCGCGACGAAGAGGGTAAGGACGTCCTGCTCTTCATCGACAACATTTTCCGTTTCACCCAGGCCGGTTCGGAGGTTTCGGCCCTGCTCGGCCGCATGCCTTCCGCCGTCGGCTATCAGCCCAACCTGGCCACCGAGATGGGCGAGTTGCAGGAGCGCATCACCTCCACCAAGAAGGGGTCCATCACCTCCGTCCAGGCCATCTTCGTGCCTGCCGACGATTACACCGACCCGGCCCCCGCCACCACCTTCGCCCACCTCGACGCCACCACCAACCTCTCTCGCGAAATCGTCCAGTTGGGCATCTATCCGGCTGTCGATCCCCTCGCCTCCACCTCGCGCATTCTCGACCCGCGCGTCGTGGGCGAGGACCACTATAACGTGGCCCAACAGGTCAAGCAGGTCCTGCAGCGCTACAAGGACCTCCAGGACATCATCGCCATCCTCGGCATCGACGAGCTCTCCGATGACGACAAGGTCATCGTCGCGCGCGCGCGCAAGCTGCAGAAGTATCTCTCCCAGCCCTTCCACGTGGCCGAGCAGTTCACCGGAATCCCGGGCAAGTACGTGAAGCTCGAGGACACCATCCGCGGCTTCAAGGAAATCGTCCAGGGCAAGCACGACGAAATCCCCGAGCAGGCTTTCTACATGCAAGGGACCATCGAGGACGTGCTCCAGCGCGCCGAGCAGTTCAAGGCGACGGCATAGCGCTATGGCGGACACGTTTGTGTTGGAAGTCGCGACGCCGGAGCGGCTGATGGTGCGCGAGAACGTCACCGACGCGCAGATTCCGGCGGCCGACGGCTACGTCGGCATTCTACCCGGCCACGCGGCCCTTCTCTCCGAGCTCGGCTCGGGCGTTCTGAGCTACACCGCCAACGGCCGCCTGCGCTCGCTCCGCGTCGAAGGCGGCTGGCTCGAAGTCCTGGACGACCACGCCCGCGTCCTCGCCACCACCGCCCAGGCCGCCGAGTAGTCTCCCGACCGCCAGCCTACCGAACCGCGCGCGTCAGCAAGCGGACAGGGCCGTCACGCCGTTACCGAACCGCGCGCGTCAGCAAGCGGACAGGACCGTCACGCTCCCTGAGACAGCGCCCGGAACCTCGAGAACCGGGAAACGGCGGGCTTGCTCTCCTCCACCGGCTTTCCAGTGAGACGGCCCGCCAGTTGCGCGATCCGCCTCCCGAAATCCGACTTGGGGCTTATGAGCCGCCCCACCGCATGCGCGCTCGCGATCTCCACGCGGTCGCTGGGAAAGATGCCCTCCACCGGAAGGCCGATCATGCTCTTCAGTTCCTCGGCCGATAGCACCTGGTCCTTCTCCACCCTGCTCACCAAAAGCCTCACCCTCTCTTGGGGATAGTTGAGCTGAATCAGCTTTTGGACGATCCGGCGGGCCTGCAGCAGCGAAGCCACCTCCGGCGTGGCCACCAGGTAGAGCGTATCCAACTCATCCAGCAGTCCCGCCGAGAATGGCGTGAGCTGCGCCGCCAGGTCCACCACCACCCAGTCATACTGCGAGCGCGCATATCTTAGGACGCCGGCGAAGCCGCGCGCGTCCGGCAAGGCGCCAAGCGGGATCCCGGCCGGCGCCCCCAGCACATCCAGCTCCGGCTGTACCGCCGACACCAGGCCCTTCCAGAGGCTCGCGTCCATACTGCCGAGATTGTGCACGGCATCGAGGATGGAGTAGCCGCCGTCCACCCCGAACCACAAGCCGGCCATGCCCCCGGCCAGGTCGAAGTCGAGCAGGCCGACCCGCCCCGCGCCCGAGCGCCGCAACTCGGCCGCCACGTGGCAGGCGATCACGCTGGCTCCGCTTCCGCCGGTCGCTGCCAGAAAGCCCACCGCACTGGCCATCTTGCGCCGCGCTTCGCGCTCGGTCTTCTCGTTGCCGATGGTTCGGACCGCCTCCGCCAGCGCCGCCTCGTTCAGCGGCAGCGAGACGAACTCCCGCGCCCCCAGCCTCACCGCGGTCAAAATGGCTTCGGGTTCGTGCAGTCCGAAGGCCGCAATTACCGCCACCGGCGATTGGGCTGACTTGAGCTCGGCCATGATGCCCGGCGCTCCCGGCTGGCTGAAGTCGAGCACCAGAAGATCCGGTCCGATGGGGTCCCTCCGGCCCACCGGGGTGGTCGCGTCCTCCACGTCGAATGCAATCCGCACACCCAGACGCTGCAGGCCGGCCACAATGCGCTTGCGGAACTCCGGATCGGTGACGACGACCCCGGCGCTAAGCACGCTCCACCTCCCCAGCCTTGCGGGCGCGGGGCAGCCGGAGCGTGAACGTCGTCCCTTCCGCGGCCTCGGAGCAAAACGACAGCGATCCTCCCAGGTACCGCTCCGTGACCAGCTTCGCGAAGTAAGCGCCGTATCCCCGGCCGGCCGCCCGGGTCGAAAAGGCCCGGTAGAATACCTGAAGCTGAACCGGCCGTGCCATCTCGCCTGGATTATGCACCCAAAAATCGACGTGCCCCTCGGCGACCCGCAACCCGGCGCTCACTTGCTCCGGCGACGCGGCCTGCAGTGCATTCAGCAGGATCTCCCGCAGCGCGCTCTGCGCCAGGGCTGGATCGGTTTCGACCTCCGCGTCTTCGGAACCCTGGTCCAGGCGGATCTCCGGCCCGCCGGCCGCCTGCGCGAGCAACCCGCGCGCGGATACGGCACGCCGCTCCACCACCAGCCTCCCCGACTCGGCCGCCGTCAACTCGCCGTGCGAGTGAGCCAGCCGGACGAACCGCTTCGACGCCGCTTCGAGCAGACGCAACGACTGCCGGCGCGCTTCTTCGGTCGAGCCCGCATCCGCGGCGCTGCTCGCCAGGGCGTCAATCTCGCTGGCAACCGCCTCCGCCTGCGGAAGAACGCCCTGTTCCAGCCGTTCCCGAAGTATCCGGTTCTGGGCGTTGCTGAAGCAAACCAGCGTAAACCGCTCGCCCGAAATCTCGACCGGCGCGGCCGAGACCTCCAGTTCCAGCGCCTCGTTTCCTCCCCGCCGCATCATCAGGCAGATCCGCGTCTGAGCCTGTCCCAACTGCGCGTCCATGATGGCGCGGAGCGCGCCGCAAACCGCGCAGTGCGGCGTCGTTCCGCATCCGCTTTCGCTCTCTAGCGCTCGCGCGCACTCGAAGAGCTCGCCGGGCCGCAACCCCAGCACGTCCTCGGCTCCTCTCGCCCCGGCGAATTCCAGCAGCCTCTGGTTGGCGAGCACGATCTGCCGCTGCGGGTTCAGCAGCATCGCCATGCAGGGAATCGCCTCGAGGATCCGCGCCAGTACGGAGACCATAGCCAGAAGATCGGCCTGGGCCTGAACGCTGGCGGCGGAAGCCCTGTCACTCAGTGGAAGGGGAATCGGATTGGTCATGATTAACTCATTTTAACTATGCACGAAAATCGGTTCCGATACTACTGAAATCGCCTTACGCCTCCTGAGCCCGAGTTCGGAACATCGAGAACCGCGGCGCCTTCGCCTCCTCCGCCGTCTTACCGGTCAGTTTGGCCGAGAACTGTGCGATTCGCCTTCCGAAATCGGACTTGGGCCCCATAAGCCGTCCCCCTGCGTGCGCCTCCGCGATTTCCGGGCTGTCGCTGGGAAAGATCGCCTCCGCGGGCAGGCCGATCATACTCTTGAGGTCATCCGCAAACACGGTCTGGCCCTTCTGCACCCGGCTCACCAGCACCTTCAGCTTCTCTTTGGGATAGTCGAGATGGATCAGCCTTTGAATGATCCTGCGGGCCTGAAGCAGCGACGCCACTTCCGGCGTAGCAACCAGGTAAACCGCGTTCATGTCCTCAACCAACGCCACCGAAAGCGGCGTGAGGGTCGCCCCCAGGTCCGCGACGATCCAGTCATACTGGCATCGCGCATAGCTCAGCACCCCCGAAAAGCCTCGCGTGCCCGGCAATCCGCCCAGCGGGATCTCGGCCGGCGACGCCAGCACGTCCAGTTGCGGCTGCACCGTCGAGACCACCCCCTTCCAAAGACTGGCGTCCATACGCCCCAGGTTGTGAACCGCATCCAGCACCGAATAGTTGGCACTCGCCCCGAACCAGAATCCGGCCATGCCCGCCGCCAGGTCGAAATCCAGCAGGCCGACCTGGCCCGCCCCCGAGCGGCGCAGCTCCGCCGCCACATGGCACGCGATCGTGGTGCCGCCGCACCCGCCCGTTACCGACAGGAAGCCCACCGCCTTGGCTGCCTGCCGCCGCGCGTCCTTCTGCATTTTCTCGGTTTCGATGGCTCGGACCGCGCTGCACAACGCCGTCTCGTTCAGCGGCGGCCACAGAAACTCCCGCACCCCCATCCGTAGCGCCGCCAGGATCGCATCCGCCTCGCCCAGGTGATGCACCGCGATCACCGCCACCGGCGCCTCCAACGACTTCAGCTCCGCCATTACCGACGGCATGCCGGGCTGGCTGAAATCCAGCACCAGCAGGTCCGGGTTGGCCGACGCCATTTGATGCGCCTGGCCCGCCGTGTCTCCCACCGCAAATTCGATCCGCACACCCAGCTTCTTCAAACATTCGACAATCTCATACCGAAACGCCGGATCCGTGACAATGATGCCCGCGCTAATCATTCGCTCCCTCCCCCCGTGCCTCCCGCGCCGGGCAGGCGGACGGTGAACGTCGTGCCCTCCCCGGCAACGGACTTGAACGTCAACGAACCTCCCAGATACCTTTCCGTGATCAGCCGGGCCATGTAGGTTCCGTATCCCCGGCCCGGAGCTTTGGTGGTGAAGCCGCGGGAGAAAACCTGAAGTACGACCGCGGGCTCCATCTCACCTGGATTGTGGACCCAGAAATCCGCGTGGTTCTGGGAGATCCGAAAGCCGGCTCTGGTTCCTCCGAGCGGCGCCGCCTGAAGCGCATTGACCAGGATCTCGCCCAGCGCCTTGCGCGCCAGTTCGGGATCGGTATCGACCACACCGTCTTCCGGCGGCCAGTCCAGCCGGATCCCCGGGGCGCCTCCTGGGACCATCTCGTCCGCCGCCCGGCCCAGCAATTCGCGCGCGGATACCGCGCGGCGCATGACCACCAGTTCTCCGGCTTCGGCGGCGGCCAATTCGCCCGGCGCGTGCATCACCCGCGCCAGCCGCTTGGACGAGGTTTCCAGCAGGCTCAGGGTCCGGCGCCGCGCCTCGGGCGTGCTGGAATCGTCCGCGGCCGCGCGCGTCAGCGCTTCCGTCTCCGCCGCCAGCGCCAGCGCTTGCGGCAGAATGCTCAGCTCCAGCCGATCGCGAACCGCGCGGTCCGCCGCGTCGGTGAGGCAGACCAGGGTGAACCGATGGCCCGAGATTTCAAACGGCGCCGCCCAAACCTCGAGCGGCGCAGGCTCGGGCCCCGCTTCCGTCTGGCGCACCATCAGGCAAACCTGCGTTTGACCGTAACCCAACTGCGCATCCGTAATCGCGCGTAGCGCGCCACAGACCGTACAGTGGGGCGTGGTTCCGCATCCCCCACAGCTTTCAACCGAGTGGACGCAGTCCAGCATCTCGCCGTGTCGCATCCCGCGCAACTCCTCCACTCCCTCGGCGCCGACGAATTCCACCAGCCTCTGGTTGGCGAGCACGATCTGCCGCTGCGGGTTGAGCAGCATCGCCATGGATGGAATCGCGTCGAATACGCGCTCCAAAAGCGGCACCGCGGCCAGAAGATCCGCCTGGGCCTGGATCCCCGCTTCGGGGACACGCTGGCTCGCCGGAAGGGGAACACTGGTTTCCATAGGATGCATCCTAACAAGATGCGCGCCCGACTGGCGCGGGTGCGTCATACCGACGTCGCCCGGCTCGGTTCGGTTTGTGTGAGTACCGGTACTATCACCTCGTTTGCGGGCAGACCAAGCCTCCCCGAACCGCGCGCGTAAGCAAGCGGACACCGCGGACACCTTGACAGCGCCGCCCGCCCTCCGGTATCAAGGATCAACGCATGTGGCAGCAGAACTACGCGCCTTTGGGCGGCAGTCTGGCGGCTTCGACGGTCGCGGCGGCCCTCCCGGTCTTCGTGCTCCTCTATCTGCTCGGAGTGCGGCGGACGGCGGCCTGGGTCGCCTCGGTCGCCGCGCTGGCAGCGGCCGCGCTGGCGGCGCTCGCGGTGTACCGTATGCCGCCGCTCCAGGTGGCCTCGGCGGTCGCGTATGGCGCGGCGTTCGGCATCTTCCCCGTCGGCTGGATCGTCTTCTCGGCGCTCCTGCTCTACCGCGTCACCGTGGAGAGCGGCAAGTTCGAAATCCTCAAGGATTCCATCGGCAGCCTCACCTCCGACCGCCGCCTCCAGGCGCTGCTGATCGCCTTCGCCTTCGGCGCGTTCCTCGAAGGCGCGGCAGGCTTTGGCGCGCCCGTCGCCGTGGCCGCCGCCATGCTGGTGGGCCTTGGATTCTCGCCGTTCTACGCCGCGGCCATCTGCCTGCTTGCGAACACCGCGCCGGTTGCGTTCGGCTCGATCGGCATCCCCCTCGTGACCCTGGCGGGCGTGACCGGCTTGCCGCTGGCCAAGCTCAGCGCCGCCGTGGGACGCATCTGCGCGCCGGTCTCTCTCATCATTCCCGCTTACTTGATTCTCGTGATGGGCGGGGTGAAGGCTCTGCGCGGCGTCCTGGCGGCCGCCTTGGTTTGCGGAGCTGCCTTCGCGGGCACGCAGTTCGCGATCTCGAACTTCGTCGGGCCGCAATTGACCGACATCTGCAGCTCGCTGGCGGCGATGGGCGCGCTGGTGGCGTGGCTGCTCGTCGCGGGCCGTGGCGCTCGGAACCAGGCCGCGCCCTCTCGTCCCCGCCGCGAAGTGCTGATGGCGTGGGCGCCCTACGGCCTGCTGGTCGTGTTGGTGCTGCTGTGGGGATGGGAGCCGGTGCGCATGGCCTTGAACCGGACCAATGTGGCCTTCGGCTGGCCAGGGCTCCACAACGTGGTGTTGCGCGTACCGCCCGTGGCCACTCGCGCCGCGGCTTACCCGGCCATCTACACGCTCAACTGGCTGGCGGCCGCCGGAACGGCGTGCCTCCTGGCGGTGCTGCTATCGGCCGCGCTGCTCCGCATGCCGCCCCGCAGACTGGCGGGCGTGGCGGCGGCCACCGCGCGTCAGCTCAAGCTTCCGCTGGTCACCTTTGCCGCGGTGCTCGCGCTCGCGTTCCTGATGAACTACTCCGGCGCGACCGGCACATTGGGGTTGGCCTTCGCGCACACCGGCCGCCTGTTCCCCTTCTTCAGCGCGCTGCTGGGATGGCTGGGTGTCTTTCTGACGGGCTCCGATACGTCTTCAAACGCGCTGTTCGGCAACCTGCAGGCCATCACCGCGGCCCGCCTCGGCCTCAGTCCCGTTCTGATGGCGGCGGCCAACTCGGCGGGCGGCGTGATGGGCAAGATGATCAGCCTCCAGAGCATCGCGGTAGCCTGCGCCGCCGCCGGCCTCCCCCGCGCGGATGAAGCCCGCCTGTTCCGCTTCACCCTGCGCCACAGCCTGATCCTGGCCACGGCGATCGGCCTGATTACGGTGGTGTATGCCTATAGCAACTGAGTGATTCTGAGGTATTCCATCGCCCGGGAGCGGCTTGAGGGTTCCATCGGAAGCGAAACCTTCTCCATGCGCGCCTGGTCGGGCGGACGTAGGGGCACAAAGGGAGACGCGGCGGAGCACGATCCCGCAACCTATGACGTTTTCCGCCAGGAGAACCACGGCAAGGGCATCCACCGGGGACCGCTACCGCCGGGCATTTACGTTTGCCGCTACGTCGCCCACCATGCAAAGTTCGGCGAATGCGTCTTTTTGGAGCAGACCATAACGGCGTTGCTGCAAATCGACGCCGACGCGAAGGTCCGTTTCTACGACAGAGACGGCTTCTACGTTCACGCAAGAGGTCCGCACGGGAGCGACGGTTGCATTAAAGCGGTAAAGAACGCTAGCGGCACGGTCATTCTACGAGTCGCTGAGCAGCGAATGCCGCTGCCAGAGGACGCCGAGCGGGCAACGCGGTACGCTTGAGGCATGCCGCAAACCAAAATCATCGTCAAGAACAACGGTTCGATTCGGGTCGAAGGGGATTTCGTGATCGTGGACGTCGAGGGCCACGAGTTCGGCCTGGGCGGCCGCACGGCAGTTTCGCTCTGCCGCTGCGGGCACTCGCTGACCAAGCCGTTCTGCGACGGCAGCCACAAGGCGGCCGGATTCGAGGACACGGTCGTGGCGCGCGATCTGCCGCCCGTCGTGCCGCAAGCATGAAACGGATACTGGCCGTAGTGGCGCTGGCCCTGCTCGCAATGGCGCTGCTGCTGACCGCGCAGCCCGCCGCCGATCCCGTGATCGAAGGCTTCCGGACCGTGGAGGTCGCCTCGGTTTCAGACGCGCTCGAGCAGTTGTACGGCACGCGCGGCTACATGTCGCACCAGATGCGGCCGCTGTTCACCACCAAGTTCGCCGGGCCCGCCGTGACCGTTCTCCTGAAGAAGGAGGAGCACCACGAGGGCGCCGCGGCATCGCAGGGCATGTTGGATGCCATCGACGCCGCGCCGCCAGGTTCGGTCTACGTCATGGTGCTCGAGGACGGCGCTGACTACGCCGGCATCGGCGCGCTCATGGCCACCGCGATGAAGTTCCGCGGCCTCACCGGCGCCGTGGTCGACGGCTCGATCCGCGACACGCCGCAAATCCGCCGCCTCCAGTTTCCGGTCTTCAGCCGCGGCGTCGTGCCATCGACCACCATCAATCACTACCGCTTCGCCGGTGTGAATGTGCCGGTGATGTGCGCGGGCGTCCGCGTGAACGCGGGCGACATCATCACGGCCGACGAAGACGGCGTGGCGGTGGTGCCCCGCGCAAAAGCGGCCGAGGTCCTGAAGAAGGCGCAGGAGCTCGATAACATCGAGCACAGCATGCTGCCCTTCATCGAGAAATACCGGTCGCTTAAGGAAGCGGTGAGTAAGTTCGGGCGGATTTAGTGCTGCGACCGCCGCTCACTTCCCCCTGATCTCCGCCAGCCGCTTCTTCAGATACTCCTCGTACTCCTTCTTGAGCGCCGGATCGTGCGGCGAGCCGTAAATGTCGCTCGATTTGTACTTGCCCTCGTCGAACTTCTTGCGCGTCCACTCATCGTGTATGTGAAGGACATCGGCATTGTCCATCACCGCCTGCGCCAATTGCGGCGGGATAAAATACAAGCCCTCGCGGTCGCCCACCACCAGGTCGCCCGGCATCACCGTCACGTGCCCGATGCGAACCGGAACGTTGATGCCGGTCAGCACCACGCCGGAGATGGCGCTCGGATGCGCGTGTCGGAAATACGCCGGCATATCCATTTCCGAGAGCCCCTCCAGGTCGCGGATCGAGCCATCCACCACCAGGCCGCCGCCGTGAGTCGCCTTCATGACGTAGTAGAAGAGGTTGTCGCCGACGATCGTCCCCCCGTCCTCCTTGCCGAACAAGTCCACCACCAGCACATCGCCGGGCTGCAACATATCGATGGCAGTTTGGTTTTTCAGTGAGCCGAGGCCCTCGGCCTGCGCCTTGGCTTTCAGAACGTCTTCCAGATCCGGCCGCGCCGGCATGAATTGCACCGTGAACGCCCGGCCTACGAGCTTCTTGCCCGGATGCAGGACCTCGAAGTCGCCCTCGTACTGGTTGTGAAAGCCCTTCTCCGGCAGAACCGCCCAGACCTCTTCGGCCGACAGTCCCCGCGCGCGCTCGATCACCGAGTCCGGAATCTTGGGCCGGCCATCGGCGAACCGCTCGAA
>Ga0182027_10001754_pt1 | contig 35754 bp, 23 predicted proteins | sample 712E1DmetaG_FD_121300 | JGI IMG/M metagenome (GOLD analysis project Ga0182027, IMG submission 121300) | Permafrost microbial communities from Stordalen Mire, Sweden - 712E1D metaG (Illumina Assembly) | ecosystem: Environmental > Terrestrial > Soil > Wetlands > Permafrost | place: Sweden...
ATCACCCGTGGGTTGGCAGAGCCGCCCCGCGGGCGACGCCGATACGGTTTCGATTAGGTTAACGCTTATGGGCCAACGGCCTGGGTTATAACGTAATTTCATTTCTTAGCGACAAGCCCTGAAAGGGCGTGACAAATCCACCCACCGGGCTTAGCCTGGATTTCTCACCACGTCAGGGAAGGGCGGGGCTAAACAGACTGAAGCAATTCTTAGGGGCACCGCCCTGCTCCTGCGCAGCGTTGCTGGAAGCGCGTCCAGTCTAACGAATTGGAGCGGAACAGCGCCTCTCAATTTGCGAATTCGGGTTCAAGCCTTAACACAGAGGTCACTGAAATCCTCCGTGCTCTCTGTACTACAAATCCCGAATTTCTTTTCGCGCCGCGAAGATTTTCCCTCCTCTCAGCAGTGCCTCCGTGGCCTCCGTGGCCAGAAGGGCTCCAACACGGAGGTCACTGAGATGCTCCGTGTGCTCAGTGTCAAGGCTTGAAAGGCACGGAGGACACAGAGAGTCTCGTCTTGGTTGCGGGCAACGGCCGCGCTTTGTTGGGGCTCTTCTGGACACCGAAGACACGGAGACCCGCGTCCGTCGGTTGGCGGACACCCTTTTCCCGCGCGGGGGGAGGGAGGGTTCGCATACCCACCCCACCCTGCGGGACCATGGGATGCCCTCACCCGCCCGTCAACTTACGGGCTCAACTTCATCAACAACCTCTGACTAACGCACATCTCACTCAGGACGCTAGAAGTTAAACGCCGCCTGCAAGTCAATGCGGCGGTTCGCCGCGGCCGAGGAGAAAAACGTGGTGATGGAGTTTGATTGGCCGAAGATCGGTGAGCCCAGATTGCCAGTCGGTGTCCCCAGGTTCACGTTGTTGAAGATATTTCGCGCGTTGACACTAAAGGTAAGGGTATAGCGCGTGTTCGTGCTTGCCGGACCGAACATACCGCCGCCACCCCCACCCCCGCCTAGCCCGCGGCCACCGAGTCCGCCACCGTAGCCCCCACGTCCCCCTGGCCCGCCACCTTGTCCGCGGGAGGGACTCTCAGTCTTTTTTCCGAGGCCAAACGTCTTGCTGAGGCGCAGGTTCGCCGTGAATTGGCCGGGGCCATCACCGTAGTTTGGCGGTATCACTCTCTCGCCGGGAGCGGGCGAGGTTGAGGTATCGAACGTGCCCCACCGAGTCGTCACGATATTCGACGTAGCCGTAGCGGGGCCGGCAAAAGCAGGCCGACCATTTAAATTGCCAGTCCCATACAGATCCTCGCCCAAGTTGATATTGAAGGGCGCGCCGGAGTTCACGACCACGAAGGGGCTGAAGGCAAACCCGTGCGGCACGGTCCACGTGCCGCCCAAAAAAACGCGGTTCCGGACGTCGAAGCCCGCCCGCCCGTAGTCTTCTGCGACGTCGTACGGGTTCATCGGGGAGCCGGTATTACTGTTCGCGTAGCCGAGCGTGTAAAAGCCAAACAACATGAGCTTCGCGCCCATCCGCAAGTTGAAGTTCGTGATCAATTGATTCTGATTAAATATACCCCTGGACTCGTACTGATAGATGTTTCCAGGATTGGTGATGTTATCAAAGGTGTTGTACGGGCGCGTGCCGACCGAGGGGTCTCCAAGGGGATACGTTCCGGGAGGCGGTGCATTGATGTCGCGGCTGAGAATCTGGCTGCCCCCGTGCGAGGTGAGATAAGTGACGGACACGGTGGCACTCTTTGATAATTGTCGCTCGATGCCCACGCCCCCCTGTATCGTATATGGCGCTCGCAGGTTCGGGTCAACCGTGGTGATGTTCGGAGAGGTCGCAGACGCAGAGGCCTGACAGCCCAACGGCGGGCTTAGGAGTGGATTGTTGGGGAAGGAGTCAAGGCAAGCCGGCGATGTAAGAATGAACTCTTGCTGGTTGATGCCATTCAAGCGCTCCGCGTTAAGCAGATAACTCTGCGTAAAGCGGTTATAGAACATGCCAAAGCCGGCGCGCAGGACGGTCTTGGGCGACTTTCCGCGGCCGAGGCCCCAAGCCAAACCCATCCGCGGAGCGAAGTCGGCGTGGTCGTGAATATCGTTCTGCGTTTCGAAGCGCAGGCCCAGGCTGAGGGTAATATTGGGGCGCAGCCGCCAGTCATCCTCTCCGTAAAGGCCCAAGTCAATGAGATTGACACTCGCGCTGGGTATGCCGCCGACGACCGAGAACTGGCTCGCCCCGCCGTTCGCTGCCCGAATCTGGGCGGGCGTCCAGCCCTGTGTGAGACCATTCTCAGTAATTTGATACGCAGTGAGCGAAGGAAAGGTAAACGTGCCATTGAAGTTTCCAGTCGAGCTGTTCACCTCATTCACATCCCGCAAACGCCCTCCGAACCTTATGAAATTCTTGCCCAGGGAAACGGAAGTGTAGTTCTGGAACTCGTAGTGATTTTGGGTGTCTATGCTCGTTCCCGAGTTATTGCCGCCGCCCGTGAATGCCCCCTCCACCGAGACCTCGCATGGCGGCACTTGCAGAAGGCAGCCAGCAGGAGTGCCGCCCCCCGTGAATGGGAATGCCGAGTACTGCGGCGTCTGGTTGTTGCTGTCGTGAAGGTATTGGAACCGGCTCTGGTTCACCGTCCTGTCGCTGATCACTTGCGTGTCGCTCACCTGGAGGGTTTGTTCGGAACCGTTGGCGTTGTAGGCCTGTGAAGGGAGAGAAAACTGTCCAATTCCGTCGTTGATGTCGTTGTTATTCCAATACTGGTAGCGCACCGTCATGACATTTTTCGAGCTGAGCTGGTAGTCGACGCGTGGACCGAGGTTCATCCGCGTTCTGGGGTTGGCCACAGCCTGGTTGAGCTGTTGTGGTGCGAGGTTGGAATTGAGGACCCACGCGCTCACGACGTTCGGTTCGTTAAGGTCCCGGCGAAATATGCTGAAGAAAAAAGATGCCTTCTTGCCGAGGGGACCGCCGATGTTGCCGTTGTAGAACTCCGAATGATAGGTCGGCTCTTCGGTCGCGAAAGGGTTCCGCGAGTTGAAGGCAGAAGTATTCCCACTCACGAAGCCTTGGCCATGGTATAGGCTCATGCCGGGTTTGGTGGTAATTTCGACGCGGCCATAGCCAAGCTGGTCGTATTCCGCTGAGAAGGGATTCGAGTTAACCCGAATCTCGAGAATCGAGGACTTGGGGGGGAGTTGGCCGGCGGTAAAGCCGTCAATGTAGACTTGGCCTCCATTTGGCCCCGCCGATGGGCCTGCCAGCGCCTGAAGCTCGGACTCTAATTCATCCGGGTCATCAGAGAGCGATTCGAGCTCCTTTCCCGAGATGACGAGCGAACTGGCGTTGTTCTCGGGATTGATGCTAACCGTCGCTGCTTCACCCGAGACAGTGATCTTTTGCACTTCCTGCTCGATCTTGAGCGCGATGCCGAGCTTTTGAACCTGGCCTGCGCTGATTTCAACGCCCTGCTGCTCATAAATCGTGAAACCCTTGGCGATGGCCTTCACTGTGTACTTGCCGGGAGCCAGTGCTTTAAACTCGTAAATGCCGTCTTTGCTCCCTTGAACAGCTTTGGTTTCTCCGGTCGCTGAGGTCAGCAGGACGGTCGCTTCCGTCATCGCCGCCCCTGAAGGATCGGTCACCTGACAGCGCAGTGTCCCGAGAGCGATTTGCGCAAGCAAAGGGCTGGCAAGACCTGATAGCACGAAAAACGTCACAAAGATACAAATCAATTTTCCAAATAGCCGAAATTTCATCACGTCTCCTACGAAAACGCCCGCACTTTACAACCGGGCGCTGAATTATTGTCCTTCTTCTCCGCCTCCGCCGCCGCCGAGGTTCCAGGACCCCATGAACATCGCTTGACTGGCGCTTCCTGAGGAGGTCAGAATGGCTTCCACTCCGCCCAATAGCGTTATTGCGGTGACTCCGTCGGCAGCCGTACCTTGTGTCGCCACAATCATCACGGCGTCACCCTTCTGCAAATCGGCAAGCTTGGCGGGCGGCATGTGGCTGAGGATTTGCTGGAGATCAGGCGCTCCACCGGGTCCCGAACCTCCTGGACCGCCGCCCGAGGGAGGGCCGCCTGCCGGCGTTGCGGCGGCAGGTGCGCCGCCACCTGGACGGGCGCCGTTCGGTGGCCCCCCTGCCTCTCCGCCCTTCAATCTCACGGCGATCCTCTGAGCCATCATGGGGGGCAGCTTGCGCAGTTGAGAGTCCGCCGTAAACTTCACGAGCACGGGCTTCTTAGTCTTCAAATCCATGACGCTGATTGTGTTCTGGCTGGCGTCAATCGCAGAGATCGTGCCGGCAATGTTTCGAAACGATCCCGAGACAATCCCCTCCGCAGTAAACTCGCTGCCGTCCTCGCTGCGCGTGCCGCGCGCCCGAAGTTGATCTCCGGGTTTGATCTGGTCGAGCGTGGTGGGTTTTGCCTCGTCGAACTTCACCGAGTCCGGCGCGTACCGGCGCAAGTCCGTGTCCTTGGTAACATGGATCGCCATCTTCTTGGTCGTGCCGAGAACCGACGTCGAAATCGTGATCGTACTGGTGGCGGGATCGACGGAACTCACCAGCCCGCCCACGCCACGCTTCTGCCAGTCAGTTCGCTCCGCTTCCTGCTTCCGGGCAACATCCTCCTTGCTCATATCCATCGCAGAGGTGGCGAGGAGGGTCTTCTGGTCGTCCGAAATGTGCCCTCGCACCAGGATACGGTCGCCTACGTTGATGTCCCCGGCCTTGATCTTGGTAGCATTCTTCAGATCTTTTTGATTGGGAGGGACACGGAGAAGGATGGCCTGATTGGAAAGCAACACCGCGAGGCGCGTTCCGGAATCGGTCTGGATGGTGAAGCCGGTCGGCTCGATACTCACGACTGTTCCCATGGCCTTATAGGCGGGACTCGGCGCTTGGCCGCGTCCTATCGCGACAAGACTGAATACGAGGAAGACCGTACAAAGAGAGGCAAGAACACGCCTTACATCTACGCCCATAAGTTATCAACCTCCACTGACACAGGCGGTCGGGCGAGGCTTAACCCAACCTAATCCTGTCAGAATTTCGAGTTGGTAAAATCACGCGGCGGCAACTTCCAACCTTGTGTGAATACCATCCATGCAGATCGTACAGTAACCTGGCAACCAACCGCATTAGAAAGTCTTCCGTCTGAAATTGGCTGCTATAGCTAATACGTATGGGAGGGCTAGAGGGTTGCGCCTGCCCCGTTAAAATCTCGTTAAAGGCGTCTACTTTGTCTGTTTTTTCCCTTTTCAACCCGCATTTCGAACTGCCTAAGGCCCTTGGAACTCCAGCCCACAAGAACTGACTCAAAAGGTGTCAGAACGAGGCGGTAGGGTGTAAACTCACAGCTTCCCGGGGTCCGAAGACGGGAATGCCGGTCGAGGGCACGCCCAATTGACTCCAACAGGAGGGTTAACTTTGAATAGACAATTTGCTAGCTTATTGTTTGCACTGGTACTTTCCAGTTCGTCGCTTTTTTCATCCAGCCTGCCGCTCATTCCGTACCCGAACCAGCTTGAAGCGGGTGAAGGAGTATTCCGGGTAGGGGCGCGCGTCAGTATCGAGGTGGCAAGCAACGAGGAGGAAGACCGCTTTGCCGCTTCGCTTCTCGCCCAGGAGTTGGATTCACTTGATGGCGTCGCCGCCAGCATTGGAGCGAAGGGCGCCGGCTGGCCGCGTATTGTGCTGGCGCGTAGCGAAAGCCAAGCCGGTAAGCGCATTTTGGAACAGTCGGGGCTGAAACTCCCATCCCAGGCCGAAGAGGAAGGCTACATCCTGGTGGTGACTGCCCGCGAAGCCTCAGTAGTGAGTAAGACCGCAGCGGGCGTGTTTTACGGCGTCCAGACGCTGCGGCAATTGCTTCACCACACGCCGGCAGGCGGCGCAGAGGCTCCGATCATGCGCGTGGTAGATTGGCCCGCCATGCGCTGGCGCGGGGTGAGCATCGACATCAGCCGCGGCCCCATCCCCACGCTGGCATCCTTCAAGCGGGAAGTCGCCTTGCTGGCCGAATACAAAATCAACCTGTTCTCGCTTTACATGGAGAATACCTTTGCTTATCCCAGCCTGCCCTTGGTGGCAGCCCCGGGCGGCGCCGTTACTCCGGAGGAAGCCACTGAACTGGTCAACTACGCCAAGCAATATCACGTGGTGATCGTTCCTGAGCAGGAGTCCTTTGGGCACTTGCATTTGGCGCTTCAGAATGAGCAGTTCCAAGACATGGCCGAAGTCCCTTACGGCCACGTGCTAACGCCCACCACGCCGGCCTCCTTCGCCTTCATCGGAAAAATGTTCGCGGACCTCGCTTCCGTCTTTCCGGGACCGTTCTTCCATATCGGGGCCGATGAGACCTTTGAGTTGGGCCAGGGCCGGACCAAAGCGGACGTCGAGAAGCTCGGCTACGGCAGCGTCTACATCGATTACCTTCGGAAAATCGACGAAAGCTTGAATTCCTATCATCGCAAGGTCCTCTTCTGGGGCGATATGGGCGTCCAGCATCCTGAGCATCTCAAGGACTTGCCGCATGACATGATTGCGATTCCTTGGGACTATGCCGCGCGGCCATCCTTCGTGAACGAGATCAAGCCCTTCCGCGACGTGGGACTTGAAACCTGGGTCTCGCCGGGTGTGAGCAACTGGAGCCGCATTTTCCCGGACTACGGGGAGGCGCTGCCCAACATCCGGCAATTCGTGACCGACGGAAAAAACCTAGGCGCCACCGGGGCGTTTAACACCACCTGGATGGACGATGGCGAAGGCATGGTGAACTTCACTTGGTATGGGCTGGTCTACGGCGCCGCTCAGTCCTGGCAGAAAACCGTGGATGACCAGCAGTTCTCCGAGGGGTGGGATTGGGCCTTCTACCGCGCCCAGGACCACCACTTTGACACGGAGATCAAGAACCTGACAGAGATCCATCGACTGCTCCAGGGCGCCGTCCATTCGGATGGAGAAGACTGGCTGACCTGGGTTGACGCCTTGAGCCCGGAGGGGCAGAAGCTCTATGGCGGGATGGAGCCAGCCGCACATCAGATTCGGCTTCGGGCCGAAGACGTGATTGCCGACCTCATCACCAACTCCCACCTCGCGCGCCGTAACCAGGATCTGCTGGAGTACGTGGACTTTGCCGCCCGGCGGTTCGATTTCCTCGGCCAAAAGGCCATCTACTCAAAATACATTGTGGACCTTTACTCCCAGGCGCAAGCAAACGCTACGCAAGCCGACAAGGTCAACGATATCCTAGGACGAATTAGCGGTGTCGATAGCCTGATCGGAGACATGCGCGACCACACCACCTTGCTGCGCGCCCACTACCGCAAACTTTGGCTTGGGGAAAACATGCCGTATTTCCTTGATAATATCTCGGCCCGTTACGATGAGGAATTGCAACGCTGGGAGCAGGCGACGAATCACGTGAGTCACCTTCGTGACGTCTATCGCCACCCCCATCGCCTGCCACCCCTCATCGAGCCCTAAGTGGCTGCGGCAAAAGCTCGTGGAAGGGGAGTTTGGGGGTCTTTCGAAGACCTCCGGGTAGTTGGTTGATGAAATTACAAGACGAACTCGGATTTCTGCGCCCCCTCCTCGACTGAGGAGGGGAGCGCGGAATTCGGGGTGGTTTGGAGTCTCATCATGCTAAGGCGCCGTTTCTTCCGCACGCTGCTACTTCTTTGCCTCGGGGCTTCGCTGGCCTGCCGCCATGTCCCGAAACCGGATCTGATTATTCATCACGGCAAGATCCTCACGGTTGATTCCAACTTCGGCGCCGTCGACGCCATGGTGATCCAGGGGGATCGCATTCTCGCCACGGGTTCAAACGACCGGATTCTCGCCCTTGCCGGGCCAAAGACCCGGCAAATCGACCTGCACGGCAAGACAGTACTTCCGGGCCTGATTGATTCTCATCTCCATGCTGTCAATTCCGCGATGTATGAGTTTGATCACCCGGTCCCCGACATGGAAACCCTCGGCGATGTCCTTAAGTACATACAGGCGCGGGCCGCAGCGCTCCCTAAAGGAGAGTGGGTGACCTTGTCGCAGGTCTTCATCACGCGGTTACGGGATCAGCGCTATCCGACTCGCCAGGAACTCGATAAGGCGGCGCCGAATAATCCTGTTTTCTTCCGTACGGGGCCGGACGCCGTCTTGAATTCGCTGGCCCTCAAGCTGAACGGGATTGATAAGAACTACGTGGTTCCTGAAGGTGTACCGTGCCGGATCGAGCGCAACCCACGGACCGCGGAGCCCACGGGCGTTCTGCGCAACTGCGTGGTCAAGTACAAGTCGCCGGAGAAGCAGCCCACGCGGGAAGATTACCTCCAACGCACGAGAATGTTATTGGCCGACTACAACTCGGTAGGGATCACGAGCATCAGCGACGGCGACACCAGCGATGAAGAAGTGGAGATTTTCAGGCAGCTCAAGGAGAGTGGCCAACTGACTTGCCGGACGTTTATGGTTTTGCACGTTGAGGCGAACGACCCCTTCGACAAAATTGAGGCGCGCATCCACCAGGCGGCTCGGAACCCACTCCATCAACCCAATGACTTGCTGTGGCTCCGGGGCATCAAGTCTTATCTCGACGGAGGCATGCTGACCGGCAGCGCCTACATGCTACAGCCTTGGGGCGTCAGCAAAGTGTATTCCATCACCGATCCCACCTACAGGGGCATGCGATATATCGAGCCGGAACGCTTGTACAAACTCGCGCGGTTGACCCTCGAAAACGGCTTTCAGTTTACCGTGCATGCTGTGGGCGATGGCGCGGTGCAGGCCATAGTAGAGGCCTACGAGCGGGTTAATAAGGACTTTCCCGTTCGTGACCTGCGGCCTTCTATTACCCATGCGAATTTTATGACGGCAGATATCATTCAAAAGATGAAGGAACTCGGCATCGTGGCGAACCTCCAGCCGGATTGGCTTTACCTGGACGGCGGCACACTGCGGAAGCAGTTCGGCGACGCGCGCCTGAAGTATTTCCAGCCTTACAAAACCCTCTTCGAACAGGGCGTTATGGTTGGAGGCGGATCGGACCACATGCAAAAGATCGGAAGCCTCCGCTCCATCAATCAGTACAATCCATTTCTTGGGATGTGGATCACGCTGACGCGCCAGCCGCGCTGGACAGACCAACCTCTGCATCCTGAGCAGCGGATCACGCGCGAACAGGCGATACGGTTATATACCATCAACAACGCATACCTGACCTTCGCGGAGAACCAAAAAGGATCGCTGGAGAAAGGCAAACTGGCCGACTTTATCGTCCTCGACAGGGACATCCTCACTTGCCCTCTTGATGAGGTAAAGGACACCCAGGTGGACGAGACCTATCTGGGCGGCAAGCTGATCTATAGCAAGCCGGGGCTCTAGAGACTGCTTACAACCCCACCCCGTAGCCGATCCTCGCGCACCTTGTACTGCTAATCCCGAATTTCTTTTCGTGCCGCGAAGATTTCTCCTCGTGTCAGCAGTGCCTCCGCCCTGCACCATCCGGTGCGGGGATCCGTGTCCTCGGTGGTCAGAAGAGTCCCGCAGGCGCGGGATCACTGAGATGCTCCGTGTGCTCTGTGTTAAGGCTTGAAAGGCACGGAGGACACGGAGAGTCTCGTTTTTGTTGCCGCCGGCAGATTGCGCTGTGCATATCCTGGATGGGCTTGCTGTAGCGGCGAGTTTATCCGTCAATTGACGGACCAAATGGAGGCGTAAAGCCGCCTCTACACCAGGTTGACCCTCTACCCTCTCAGCAGTAGTGACTCATTTTGGTTTTGTAGCGCCGGGCTTCAGAGTCTGTGTGAAAACTCGTGGATTCCCGCTTTCGCGGGAATGACAGGTCTGAATACAGCCCCTAAATCCAGCGCTGTCACCCCCGCGGAAGCGGGGTTCCAGCCTGGCCAATGCCAGACACGAGTTTTCACACAGACTCTTTAGCCCGGCACAGCCTCAAAATGCCCCGGTATATCGGGGCGCTACGCCAAACTGAGACACTGCCTCCCCAGCCACAAGGTTGCGGTTTTCTCCTGTTCGGGCTAAAGTGCAAAGGTAGACAAGGGCGAGCTACGCAGGCCACCAACGCGGGTATCGATCGATGAGGCTGCAAGAGAAAATACTGAACCCTTCCATTCCGGTGACGCTCTTTGAAGTGGTGCCGCCGGCTGCGGATCAGCCGGAGGCAATCAACGAATCCCTAAATGAACTAAGAAGGGTCAAGCCATTCGTGGATGGGGTCAACCTTCCGGAAATTCACGACGAAGATCGTGGGACGGAGCGAACCAGCAAGTTCGTGCCGCGCGTGGAGCCGCGCGTATTTGGCTCACGCATTCAGGGCGACCTGGGAACGGACGTGGTTCTCAATCGCGTGGTCGTCCATGACCCGAAGCCGGAAATCTGGTTTCGCGAAACCTGCCTGGAACGGGGCCTGCGGCACATCGTGCTGGTGGGTGGCGAGACCGCTCAGGTTCGCTACCCCGGGCAGAGCGTCATGGAGGCCGCAGCCTTGGTGCGTAGGGAAGGGCTGCCGATAATGCTGGGCGGAATAACGATTCCCAGCCGCAAGAGCGAATCCGACCGGATTCGCGTCAAGACCAGGGGGGGTATCGACTTTTTCACCTCGCAGATTCTGTTCGACTCGAATGACGTAGTGTGGCTCCTGCAACGTCTTAACGGCTTGCAGGCACGCGTCTTCCTCAGTTTCGCTCCGGTCAGCCACCGCCGCGATTTGCAGTTCCTGCGCTGGCTGGGGGCTGACATCCCAAAGGACCTGGATCGTTTCCTGCTGGGCTCGGAAGACGGCGCCACGGCCCCCACCGAGACGTGCCTGGAGAGGTCGCTCGACCTTGCGCAGCGCATCCTGATGGATGTTTTCGACAACCTGCCTCCTGACCCACCGCCCCTCGGGCTCAACATTGAGCACATCAACCGCAGGAATTTTTCAGCGGCGATCAGGATGCTGGATCGCCTTGGCAATCTCTACACCAACCTTATGGCGGCGCGCGCTCGCGCCAGCCTGGTGTGACACGTCAGCCGATGTGGCACGGACCTCTCTGTCATTCCGAGCGCAGCGAGGAATCTCACTTTGCGTGAGGTGAATCGGGCCTCAAGGGGTACTAGAGGGTGGGTTAAAGAAAGAACCAGGGCGAGATTCCTCGTTGCGCTCGGAATGACATCCACTTTCCTTCTGCTAGCCATGGCGACTCCCCTGGCATAGAATGCGGACGTGGGTCGAGAACGAAAAAAGCCGCAAAGTTCCCTGTTTGACGTCGCAGTGATGGCAGCCATCCGCCATCCGCTCACTTACCTTTTCCCGCAATCCCTTTCAGTTTCTCCAGGCCAGCGAGTACTGGTGCCGCTGGCAAGCCGCAAGGCGACGGGCATCGTACTCCGCCCAACAAGCCGGCTGGCGCCTGGATTCGAGGTGCGCGAGGCGTTGCGCACACTCGATCCCGAACCTGTCCTCTCTCCGGAACTCGTAAAGCTCGGGCTCTGGATTTCAGATTACTACCTTGCTCCACCCGGGCAAGTCTTTCGTGCCATGTTGCCGCTGAGACACGAGACACGGCGTGCCCGGCTTGTCCATCTGACGGATGAGGGAAGACGAAGGATGCAGGAACTTCTGGCTAGCCTACTGGAGGAGAGCCGGGGTAGCCAGGAAGTCGCTCTGCTGGCATACCTGGAGAGGCGTCCCGGCGCTTCTGTTGAGATCCTTCACAAGAAATTCCCCGGCGCGCTTCCGCGGGCGCTGGCACAGAAGTGGGTGACGGTCGCGGAAGTGGAAAGGGAGCGCAGCCGTCGGATGGCTTGGGCCGTCCGGTTGGCAGGACCCTTGCCGGAACGTCCGCCACGGCTTTCTCCCGTGGCGCGAAGAATCATCGAGACGCTCGAACGACAGGGGCCTGCCGAAGACCACCGCCAGCTTCTTGAGACAGCCCACGCCCACTTAGCCAACTTGCGCACGCTCAGCCGGGCCGGATTGATCGAACTTGGCGAAACAGGCCCGCGCGGGCCGCGGCCCGGGAAGCGATCGGGGCCCGGAGAGGACGGATTTCCGGATGGCGACATGGAAGCCCCCCCCTCACTAACACCCGCGCAGTCCAACGTCCTCAACGATCTTTTCCCACGTCTTGATTCCGGGGGATTCAGCGTCGTCTTGCTGCACGGCGTTACAGGAAGTGGGAAAACAGAAATCTACCTTCACCTGATTGCTCGCTGCCTGGAGCGGGGCCGGTCTGCCCTGATGCTGTTGCCGGAGATTGCGCTTACCCCGGCGATGCAATCCTTGTTTTTTTCGAGATTCGGAGAACAGGTCGCTTTGCTGCACAGCGGTCTGACTGAGAGGGAACGGGACGATGCCTGGTGGCGCATCCGCCGCGGTGAAACAAAAGTGGTGCTGGGTACGCGCTCTGCCGTCTTTGCTCCCCTCGCGAACCTGGGTGCGGTGATCGTGGACGAGGAGCACGATTCGAGCTACAAGCAGGATGAGACACCAAGATACCACGGGAGGGACGTTGCAGTTGTGCGGGCGCAGATTGCCGGCGCAGTTGCCCTTCTGGGCTCCGCGACGCCATCTCTGGAATCCTACTATAATGCGCGGGAGGGCAAATACCACCTGGTGAAACTGGAAGAGCGTGTGCGAGGCAGGAAACTGGCTGCGGTCGATGTCGTGGATATGCGGCAGGAGTTTCGCGAGACGCACACGCAAGTGCCCGTCTCACGCCGGCTGAAGGAGGAAGTGGAGGCCCAGGTTCGAGCCTCTGCGCAGACCATGCTCCTCCTCAACCGGCGAGGTTACTCGTGGTTCCTGTTATGCCGGAGCTGTGGCCAGACGCAGCAATGTGTGAATTGTTCCATCTCCCTCACCTATCATCGCCGGGAACACCGCCTGATCTGCCACTACTGCGGTTACTCGAGTGCTGTTCCCTCCGTTTGTCCGGCTTGCGGAAGTGAACACCTCCACTATGCCGGCGAGGGAACGGAGAAGATCGAGCAGAAATTCGCCGAGTTTTTTCCCGGCGCGCGCGTGGCCCGCCTGGACCGCGACGTGGCCCGGCGCCGCAGCGAGTTCCTGCGCGTGCTTTCGGATTTCCGGGAGGGGAAGATCGACATCCTCGTGGGTACGCAATTGATCGCGAAAGGGCATGATTTCCCCGGCGTTACGCTGGTCGGCGTGGTATCTGCGGACATTGGCCTGGGCCTGCCTGATTTCCGGGCCGCAGAACGCACTTTCCAGCTTGTGACCCAGGTGGCGGGCCGCGCCGGCAGAGGTGACGCCCCGGGCCGTGTTCTTGTGCAAACCTTCTTTCCCGATCACTACGCTATTCGCCTTGCCGCAGACCAGGACTTTGAGGGGTTTTTCAGTAAGGAGATGGGTTTCCGCCGCATGATGCATTATCCGCCCATCACCGCTCTCGCCAACGTGGTGGCCCAGCACGAGAAACTGGAGAGGGCCGCACAGGTGGCAAAGGAGATGGGAGAATTCTTTGCCAAGGTCGAAGAGCAGTTTCCAGGCATCAAGATTCTTGGCCCCGGACCTGCTCCTCTGGCCAAAGTGGAGCGGCGCTATCGTATTCAGTTCCTGCTGAAATCGGTTTCGCGCGCCCGTCTTCATGCGCTGCTGAAACAACTGGCCGACCACTGCGAGCATTCGGGGGTCCAGACGCGCGAGGTGATGATCGATGTGGACCCCGTCAACATCATGTAGGGCCTCGTAGCTCCGCCGTCTCGGCGGCGTTCTTTTTCATACCGCGCTGCCTGCCCCCTCAACCACCCCCTACCCCCTCCTTAACCAAGGAGGGGAATTTCGGACTCCCCTCCTCAGTTGAGGAGGGGGCAGGGGGTGGTGCTGGCGCTAGCGAACTGAGAAAGGCGTGGGGACGAATGTGAGAAGGAAGATCAACGCCGCTACCAGGGCAAGGGCCTTCCTCACTTTATCGAGCGGTTCGGAAGGAACCATTACCAACGGGTGACGAAGACCCATAAAAAGCAACACGACAGCCCAGACTATCCAGCCCGCCCAGCAGAAAATTCCGAGTGGGACCAGTGCCAGGGTTAATCCCCGCGAAACAATCCGGTGCCTCTCGCCCAGAACAGCAAAGAAAATGTGGCCACCGTCGAGTTGCCCCATGGGAAGCAGATTGAGAGCGGTAGCGAATAATCCCACCCAGGCTGCACAGCCTATGGGCTGCAAAGAAATGCTGGCGGGGTTTAAGCCGGGCCGTAAGATTTTGCCCAGAAGTATGATGGTAAGCGGGTTTCCCAGCGTGATGGTGTCCGGGATATTTATCGGCGCCAGCGCTTGGGAGTTCAAGATTGCCACGATCAGGGCGGGAATGGCGACGATAAACCCCGCCAGCGGGCCGGAGATCCCGATATCGAAAAGCGCGCGGCGGGTGGTGATGGGAGTCTTGATTCGAATGAAAGCGCCCATGGTTCCGATTAAGGTCGGAGCGGGGATAAAGTAGGGATAGCTTGCCTGGATACCATAATACCGGCAGGTGAAGTAGTGTCCCATTTCGTGCGCCAACAAGATGCTGAGAAGCGTGAGGGAGAATGGTATCCCGAGCTTTAGCGTGGCCGGGTTATAGAGGATGCCTGCGAAGAAGGCGCGCGAGATATCCCAATCGAAGGCGGGGAAGTTATGCTCGTAGTTCAGCGCAATGTGGACGCCCACTATTAGCGTGGTCAGAAAGGTGAGGAAAAGCAGGAGGCAATGAAAGACAGGCGAGTTAAACCATCGCCGCGGAGGCCGGCCAAAACTCCAAAGCGCCGGAGGTTCGACCCGTGGCACACTTAGCCCCTGCAAAGTACCCCCGAGGCCAGGCCGGATGTAGTATTCATCGCCCATAGCACAGGATGCGAAAAAGTCTATTTTCGCCTGCTAGTCTGAGTCTGTAAATAGTCTAGGGAAGCGTCTGCAGTTCCTTCCCGGGCTTGAAGCGCACAGCCTTCCCTGGCGGAATGCTTACTTCGGCGCCCGTCCGGGGATTACGGCCGATTCCGGTCTTGCGGGGTTTTACGTTAAAGACACCAAAACCGCGAAGTTCAATGCGGTCGCTTGCACCGAGGGCCTTCTTCATGGATTCGAAGACGGTCTCGACAGCGATTTCCGCTTTGGTCTTGGTGATGCCTGTTCGGTTTACTACGTCGTTAATGATATCGAGCTTTATCACACGAACCTCCTGAAAATACAGACTTTAATCCTAGAGATTGGTTTCGGCGTTGTCAAGAATTTTCTCCTGCACTATGATGAGGCGAAGCACCAGGCACGGAATGGCATCGTCTTGGCGGGTCAGTGGTCAGTAGTCAGTTGTCGGTTGTCAGTGGTAGCGTAAACCCGTTCCTTAGTGCTGTGCCCAGCAATGCAAGGTCGTAATTTCTTGTTTTTTTAGCAAACATTTTACGACTTGAGTGGGGCGACATCTCCTGTCCATTTATGACAAGCCATGGCCTGAGCTTGCGCGAAGCGTCTTGGAGTGCGGTAGCAGCAGCTACCGCCTTCCGCCATTGATTCATCCCGCAATCGCGCCAGAGCTAGAGTGAGAAAGGCGGTAGCTGCTGCTACCGCACTCCAAGCCCGGCTTCGCCGGCATGAAGGGCGCCCACATCGAGCTCGGACCCACAAAAGACGCTCGGTTGCGGCTCCGCCGCGCTGCGCTGTTTTTTTGAAATGATGTCATTTGAGATTAATCCCTCGCAAGAAACGAAGAAGTTTGATCCCAGTGCCACAGCGATGAACCAGGATGGAGTGAACAAAGCCCGGATGATGAAGTACGGCTTGCTGCTCGTTGTTCTTGGCGTTTTCGGTTTGCCCCCATACGGAACAACTTCGCAACATCCCACACCTCCTGCCTCGTCTCGACCTACGGCAGCGGTGGAGTCCAAGATCACCGCAGGTCGACAACCGGCCGGGGCAGCGCAGGCAGAGGCACATTACGTCCTGACGCCCGAAAAGCGGGCGAAGGCCATCGCTTATTCGCGCGCTCAATATCTCTTGTATTTCGCAGGCATCGCGCTTTCTCTTGCTATTTATGCTTTCCTTTGGCGAATCGGATTCGCGGTGGTCCTGCGGGAATGGGTCAGGCGGGTCTCCGCACGGCGCTTCGTGCAGTGCATCTTCTTTGTCTCCCTGTTTCTTACGGCGGTGCGAGTTCTGGAATTCCCCCTGGATTGCTATTGGGGCTTCACGCTCGAACACCGCTATGACCTCTCGAGGCAGGGCTTTGGATCCTGGATGGCCGACTGGGCGAAGGACCTTGGCCTTACTGCTGTGGCGGGAATCATTCTGGTTTGGGTTTTTTGCTGGCTGGTGCGGCGGAGTCCGCGACGCTGGTGGCTTTACTTCTGGTTTGCTTCGATTCCCATCACACTGGCATTCATCCTCATCGAGCCGTATGTGGTGGAGCCGCTCTTCTACCGCTTCACACCTCTCGAGAGGACGCAGCCCGCTTTAACCGAACGCATCGAGAAGATGTTGGGGCGCGCCGGCCTCGCCATTCCCCGCTCGCACGTTTACGAAATGGACGCCAGCACCAAGACGAGGCTTGTAAACGCCTATGTCTCCGGCTTGGGCGCCAGCAAGCGCGTGGTGGTGTGGGACACTACGCTCGAGAAACTGAACTCCGACCAAACGCTGCTGGTGCTCGGACACGAAGCCGGCCACTATGTGCTCCATCACATCCCTAAGGAATTCGCGCTGGATGAGACGCTTTTTCTGGTCCTGTTCTATTTGGGGTTTGTAGTCCTAAACGAGATCGTGGAGCGTGAGAACGCTACGACCTGTCATTCCAAGCGAAGCGAGGAATCTCACACTTCCTTGCCTTTCCAGAGCGAGATTCCTCGTTTCGCTCGGAATGACATCCGAACCGGAGTGGAGGGCGTGGGGGATCTCGCATCGCTTCCCATCGTGCTTCTTGTATTGACGGTGTTGGTGTTTGTCGCCTCGCCGGCTCTCAATGGAATTTCACGCCATTTCGAGCATCAAGCTGACCAATTCGGCCTGGAAGTGGCCTATGGAGTCGTGGCTGACCCCAACACCGCAGATGTTCAGTCCTTCCAGATATTGGGTGAAGAAAACCTGGAAGATCCTGATCCCAACCCCTTTATTCGCTTTTGGCTGTACACCCACCCGCCGCTCGAGGAACGTATTCGGTTCGCCGCGAGCTACAAACCATGGGCGGAGGGTAAGCCGCTTGAACTTGTGCCGACACCTCGAGAATGACCCTGCCGGGTTTTTGACTTCGCAAAAGAGGCGGTCTCGAAAGGGGCCGAGGGTTTACGTGGCAACGGTCCGAGGCTGCGCAAGGCCGCCCGCTACGTGGGCTATCTGAGACACCAGCAGTCAGCTTCTTGGCAGGCCGCGAAGATTTTTCCTCGTGTCATCAGCGCCTCCGCCCTGCACCATCCGGTGCGGGGCTCCGTGTCCTCCGTGGTCAGAAGAGCCTCAACACAGAGTTCACTGAGGCGCTCCGTGTGCTCTGTGTTGAAGCTCGAGAGGCACGGAGGACACAGACAGTCGCGCCATGTGGTACAGCCTGCATCTGCTAATTCCTTGCAGGGCTTCTTGCGCCTATGATAATTTCAAAGTGTTTGCGTTACGGCGGCGAACCGTCTGAGCCGGCTGAGGCTGACTGTGAATGTGAGGATTGAACCAATTCGCTCCGTCAAAGGGACTCGCGATCTTCTGCCGCCCGACACAGGCCTTTGGCAGCAGGTTGAGGCCGAAGCCCATCGCGTGTTTGCGGCGTATCATTACGGCGAGATTCGCACGCCCATCTTGGAAGAGACGGCGCTCTTCGCGCGCAGCGTGGGCGCCGATACTGATATTGTGATGAAGGAGATGTATTCGTTTCTGGATCCGCTCGACCTTGAGCAGTTGGCCAGGATTTTCACAGAGATTCAGGGGCAAGAGGGAAGACCGCAAGGAGCCTTTGGCGCCGCTGGCCTTAAGGCTGCTCTCTGGGATGTTTTCCCAAGGGAGCAAAAGCTGACGCTGCGTCCTGAAGCCACGGCTTCCGTCGTCCGCGCCTACATCGAGCACAGCCTGTATAACCAGGGTGGAATCCACAAACTCTATTACCTCGGTCCCATGTTCCGGCGCGAGCGCCCGCAGAAGGGGCGCTACCGCCAGTTCTACCAGATCGGGGCGGAAGTCCTGGGTTCGCAGAGCCCGCTGGTGGATGCGGAAGTCCTGGAGATGCTGGTGCTGTTCCTGGGGCGCATCGGCATCCGGGAGTATCAGCTCCTCCTCAACTCTGTGGGCTGCCCCAAGTGCCGCTCCGAGTATCTGAACGGTTTACGGGAAGCTCTCCAGAGCGTGAAGGCCTCGATGTGCACGGACTGCCAGCGGCGCGCCGACACCAACCCGCTCCGCGTGCTCGATTGCAAGGTGGAGGCGGACCAGCCCACCATCGAAAAGCTGCCCAAGATCATCGACCATCTCGACCCCGAGTGCCGCCAGCATTTCGACCGCGTCACGAGTGAGCTTCAGGCGCGCGGACTTGCCCATCAAGTTACGCCGCGACTGGTGCGCGGGCTCGACTACTACACGCGCACGACCTTTGAGATTACCAGCGGGGCACTGGGCGCGCAGAACGCGGTGGTGGGCGGCGGCCGCTACGACGGGCTTTCTGAGATGCTCGGCGGCCCGCCCACCCCCGGCATTGGTTTCTCAATCGGCCAGGACCGCTTGATTCTGGCCGTGCAGGCGGCGGCTGTGCTCAAATCCGAGGCCACGCTGGCGGCTTACGTCGTCTGGATGGGCGAGGCCACGCTCCCCCCGGCGGTACGCTTGGTGCGGGAGTTGCGCGCGCAAGGTTTGAGTGTCGAAATCGATTACGACCCCATGAAAATCAAAAGAGCCATGGGCGTCGCCAACAAGCTCCAGGCGCGCTTTGCCATCATTATCGGCGAGGGTGAGCTCGCCAACGGGCGGTATCAGGTGAAAGACATGAGGAGCGGCGAGCAGCAGGAGATGGCGCCGGAATCCATCTCTTCGTACGTAAGAGAGAAATTATGAATTCTGAATTATGAAGCTCGAACCTGAGGCTCTACGCGTCGTACTAGGGTCTTTTCTTCGTTCATAATTCAGAATTCATCATTATATAACTTTGTTTTGGTGGTGACCTTGAAACTGGACCTACTTGGAGATCGACAACGAACGCACTACTGCGGGGAGCTTGGAAAGTCGCACGCGGGCCAAGCCGTCTTTCTGGCCGGCTGGATTGATTGCCGCCGGGACCTGGGGAACATCATCTTTCTGGATGTGCGCGACCATACCGGCGTGACCCAGGTAGTCTGCAATCCTGAAATCAGCGCCGAAGCACATGACCGGGCGGATGAAGTCCGGCCCGAGTGCGTGGTGGGTGTGGAAGGCGAAGTGGTGCTGCGCTCCGCGGACACTGTTAATCCACAGATATCCACGGGCATGGTTGAAGTCAAAGCAAGAAAGCTTCTCGTCTTTAACGAGTCGAAAACTCCGCCCTTTCCAATCGACGACGCGACGAAGACGAGTGAGGAGACTCGGCTCCGTTATCGCTACTTGGACTTAAGGCGGGGGCGGATGCAGCGCAACTTGCGGCTTCGGCACCGGGCGAGTCAGTTGGTTCGTCAACACCTCTGCGAACAGGGATTCAGCGAAATCGAAACGCCGTTTATGACGCGCTCGACGCCGGAAGGCGCGCGCGATTATTTGGTCCCCAGCCGCCTTCATCACGGCCATTTCTACGCCCTGCCGCAGTCTCCGCAACTCTTCAAACAGATCCTGATGATCGGCGGCTTTGACCGATATTTTCAAATCGTCAGGTGTTTTCGCGACGAGGACCTGCGCGCGGACCGCCAGCCGGAGTTTACGCAAGTGGATATCGAGATGTCCTTCCCGCAGCGCGAGGTCCTTTTCGACATCATCGAGCGGCTGATGGAGAAGCTCTTTGCGCTCGTCGAGGTGAAGGTCCAGCGGCCGTTCTTGCGCCTGACCTACGAGTTGGCGATGGAACGCTACGGCTCTGACAAGCCGCACCTGGGAATCGACCTGACCTGGAAACGAATCGAGATGGCTGGAAATCCCCTGGCCAATATACGCGGGTTCAAGGCGGTGAAAGCGCTTCGAATTCCAGGCGGGGCCGGCAAAATCACACGCAGCCAGATGGACAAGTACCAGGTTCCACTGAAGACACTCGGAGCGGGGAATGTTGCGACCCTGGAATTGAAGGATTCCGAAATTCAGTCACGCCTCTCCAAGGCGGTTGGCGAGGAATGCTTGCGGGATATCGTAAGCGCTACCGGAGCTACGCCGGGCGATGTCGTCGTGCTCCTCGGGTCCGAGGAACTCTCGCGCCTCAGGCTACGCCAGCTCGACGAAGCCTCCGGCTGGTTCAGGTTGGAGTTGGCCGAAAGACTCGAACTGGTCAGGCCCGGTGCCTGGAACTTCCTCTGGGTGATTGACTTCCCCATGTTCGAATACGACGAGCGAGAGAAGCGCTTCGCCGCCATGCACCATCCTTTCACCTCACCGAGGGAAGAGGACCTGGAGGCGCTCGAGAACGATCCGGGCTCTGTGAAAGCGCTGGGATATGACTTGGTTCTAAACGGGTCGGAGATCGGCGGCGGTTCAATCAGAATCCACCGGCAGGACATACAACGGCGGGTGTTCAGCGTCCTGGGCCTGACGGAGGAGAAAGCCCGAGAGCGCTTCGGCTTCTTTCTGGAGGCGCTGGAATACGGAACACCCCCTCACGGCGGCATTGCGCTGGGCTACGACCGCATCATTGCGCTCATGGCAGGCGAGTCGAACATCCGCGAGGTTATCGCCTTCCCCAAGACCGCCAGCGCCGTGGATTTGATGAGTGAGGCGCCCGCCGAGGTTGAGCCCGAACAACTGCAAGAGCTGGGGCTGGAAATCAAGAAGGAAGGTTAAAGGTCGAAGGATAAAGGTGGGCGCCAAGGGGACTCCCCTCGTATATGAGGGCGGGGCAAGGGGCAGTTCACCTGTGTTAATCCGCGTGCTTGATTGCATGCCCGCGACCCCCTCCCCTTTCCTCCGCCGAACGGGGGTCATTTTTGTGGCAGCGAGGAATCTCGCTCCGCAAATAAGAAGTTCAGTATCAAGAGTCAAAGGTCGAAGGCTCTCGCTCTCGGGCCTTTGGCCTTTTGCCTTTGATTTTTGCCCTTTAGCCTTTAACATTTAGCCTTCAACTTATGTCCATCATTCACATCCTGCCGGAAGCCGTCGCCAACAAAATCGCTGCCGGCGAAGTTGTGGAGCGTCCCGCTTCAGTTGTGAAGGAGTTAGTTGAGAACTCCGTGGACGCCGGCGCGGGTCATGTCCAAGTGTCTGTGGAAGCGGGAGGAAAACGCCTGATCCGAGTGGTGGACGACGGATGTGGCATGTGCCACGACGATGCCTTGCTGGCCTTCGAACGGCACGCCACCAGCAAAATACGTTCGGCCGACGACTTATTTGAAATTTCGACTCTGGGCTTTCGCGGAGAGGCGCTGCCTTCGCTGGCCGCAGTCTCGCGCTTGGTGCTCGAGACCCGCCACGCCTCGGAGAGCTCGGGTACGCGCCTGGAGTTGGCGGGAGGAAAGTTGCGCGATGTGAAAGAGGTGGCGTGGGAAGTGGGCACGCGCCTGGAAGTGCGGGACCTCTTTTACAATACCCCGGCGCGACGCAAGTTCCTCAAATCCGAATCGACCGAACTCGGTCACATTGCGGGCTTGGTGACGCATTATGCGCTCGCACACCCGGACAAGAGTTTTCGGCTGGTTTCGCTGAGCAACGAGATCTTGAATGTATCGCCGGTGTCGAGCCTGCGCGAGAGAGTTTACCAGGTGATGGGCGCGCAAACCCTCGAACAATTGATGGAGATTGCTCCGGTGGAGCGGCGCATGACGCTTGCGGCGGCGCCGGAGTCCGAGGAGGAGAGCACTTCTGCCGCAGCTCCACTGGTCCGCGTCTTCGGGTTCACCTCCCGCCCGGAGGTGCACAAGCTCAACCGCAATAACATTTACTTCTTTGTCAATCGCCGGTTGGTCCGCGACCGCCTGATCCTCCACGCCATCACGGAAGCGTACCGCAACATTCTTCCTTCGTCGGTGTTCCCGGTGGCCTTGATTTTTCTCGAGCTGCCCGCGATGGAAGTGGATGTGAATGTCCACCCGTCAAAAACCGAGGTGCGGTTTCGCCAATCGGGATTCATCCACGACTTGGTGCGCGATTCACTTCGTCAAGCTCTGCTTGCGACCCGGCCAGTTGCCGCGTTTCCAATCGCCAAGTCGTCGCGAGGGATAGCTTTGGACAATGAAGCGGCGGAGGTGGCCGAGAAGCTGGAGGAAGAGCCCGTTGCGAGCCAAGACGCTAAGTTGTTCCACCGCACAACTCTTTCGCCTTCTGCTTCCGCGAGGCCGTTCAGGCTCTCTGGGTTTCAGCCGGAGCCGCGGACGGATCGGCTCCCACTCGAGGCAGCGCTGTCTCCTTACGCTCCCGCCATGCCGGGATCGGAAGCGGTTTCGCCCGCCCGCGAAGCGTTCCCATCCGCCATTGTGGAGCCGGGCGAGTTGCCGGTGGATCTTCAACCTCTGGGCCAGGTTCAGGAAAGTTTCATCGTGGCCACTAATCCCGCGGGGCTGTGGGTTGTGGACCAACATGCTGCACATGAACGGGTTTTGTTTGACCTCCACGTCCGCAATCGACAGGAGAAAAAGGTTTCGGTGCAACGGCTGTTGATGCCTGTCATTCTGGAATTAAGGGTTGAGCAACAAGTTACCTACCAGGAGATCGCGGATGAGTTGGCGGCGAACGGGTTCGAGGTCGAGCCCTTTGGCCAGCGAACCATCGCGATCAAAGCCGCGCCCGCAGAAACTCGCGCGGACGACGTGGGGGACTTGATGCGCGAAATCCTGGACAACGCCCGGCAAGAGGGGCGGACTGTGTCCTTGGATCTCCTGCGAAACAAAATCGCGGCCTCGGTCTCTTGCCACGCGGCGATCAAGGTGAACATGTCCCTGGACAAGAATAAGATGGATTGGCTGCTCCAGACGCTCGCCAAGACGGAGTGCCCCATGACTTGCCCTCACGGCCGGCCCACTGTCTTGCGCTATGGGATGAAGGATTTGCAGAAGGCGTTCAAGAGGATCTAGTCATCAGTCAACAGTTGTCAGTTGTCAGTATAAGTGCGCAAGCGGGAGGGGGCTAGCTGGGATTTCTCACCACGTTTGGACGCCCTCAGGGGACTGCCGGAAGGGAGGGGCTTCAGCCCCTCCGAAATCGCGGTTCCCCCCCTCTGTGGGTCCCGTGCCCGGCGCAATCCCGCAGGCGCGGGACTGCGCCGGGCACGGGGGACAGGCATAATCAGGAAGGCCTCGTAACGGCGGGGCTGAAGCCCCGCCCTTCCAGACCCGTGGTGAGAAATACGAGCGATCAGGCTGAATACTGATTACTGAAAACTGAGAACTGATATGCATCACCTATGTCTAAACCACCAGTTATTGCCATTGACGGCCCTGCCGGCGCAGGTAAGAGCACAGTCGCCCGGAAAGTGGCGGCGCGCCTAGGACTGACCTACGTTGATAGCGGAGCCACCTACCGCGCGGCTGCCTTGAAAGTCCTGCAATCTGGCATCGCACCCGACGATGAGCAGGCAGTGGCAAAACTCATTGCCCAGACGGATATCCGCATCACCTCGGAGGGGCTTCAACCCCGTGTTTTGGTGGACGGCCAGGACGTAACGGAGATGATTCGCACTCCGGAAGTGACTTTGGCGGCAGCCAAAGTATCGCGATCGTCGGAAGTACGAGCCAAGCTTGTGGCGGTGCAGAGGAGCTGCGCCATGGGGCGTGGAGTGGTTATGGAAGGGCGCGACATTGGCACCGTGGTCTTTCCCAACGCCGCCTTAAAGGTCTTTCTCAAGGCTGATCCGGTGGAGAGGGCGCGCCGGAGACTCAAACAGGACAGAAAAGACGGGCGTTCGGCCACCCTTGAACAAACCGCCGACGAAATCGCCTGCCGCGACCAACTTGATGCAGAGAGGAAAATTTCCCCGCTCGTGCCCGCGGCGGACGCCTATCGGATCGACTCCACCTACCTTGCTGCCGACCAAGTGGTCGAGCAGATTCTGGATTTAGCGCGGAAGAAAGTTGATATCATCTGACCCAATATTATTCACTTAATGGGTTTCGGGAAATTAATTCGTAATTTGTCCCGGCGTGCCCCCCTCACCCGGCCCGCCCCGGCTGGAGAAAGCGCCGGTTGCGGTCCACCCTCTCCCCCAAGGGGGAGAGGGTAGTGAATTCAAATTGCCTCCCCCCTCTGTCGCCGCGGCGACAGAGGGCCGGGGGTGAGGGGGTCGAATTGGGAACGGTCAGCTTACGTGAACAGTATTGGGGTAAGCGTTCTTCTTATCCCCAAACGTGGACCTTTCGGGTTAGGGTGTGCTCGCACGGCTGGCGCGGGCTGCCTGCGGCATGTAAACATCCAAGACCTTGGCGAAGGCGTGAATGATATCTTCCTCGTCGCGCGGCGTGAGACAAGAGGGGATGGCGATCAGGATGCTTCGCTCGAAAAGCGAGTCTGCGACCGGGCATGTCCCCTTGTCATAACCGCCGCCCAGGCCGGCGTTCTCCGCCAGCTTCCAAGGAAAGCCGTGGCTATCCACACTGGCCTTTTGCACGAGGCTCACGTTAGCGGTATAGAGATGGAGACCCCAATCAGTCATAACAACGTTTGAAACGCCTTGTGCCGATGTAACAATGCCCTCGGCGCGCAGAGCCGTGTTAACCTTTTTGGCCGTTTCGGAGTCTGGATACGTGGTGATCAGAAAGCAACCCGTGTCTCCCACCGGATCAATGATTTTCCGCAACTGCACGCCCGGGAACTTTTCCAGAGCTTTCCGGATGCGGTACTTGCTCCGATGCATATGCTGGACGATACGCCGGAGCTTCTTGAGCTGGACCCGCAAGATGGCGGCGCGCAACTCGTCGAGCCGGTAGCCTCGGCCCCACAGGCACAATGAGGGATCGTCGAAAACCAGGCGTCCTTTCTCATCCCGCGCATATCCCAAGTCGTGGCTGGCGAAAGCGCGGCGATACAGGCGGAAATCGTTGGTGACCACCGCGCCGCCTTCCCCCGACGACATGTTCTTGTTCATCTGAAAGCTGAAGATACCCATATCGCCGAAGGTGCCTATTCTCTCCCCGCCGACCCTTCCCCCGTTGCACTGGGCACAATCCTCGAGAAGGAAGAGTTTTCCTTTGCGAGCGATCTTCTGGATGGCCTTGATATCTCCAGGCGCTCCGCTCATATGCACCATGATGATGCCGGTGGTTTTGGGCGTGATGCATTTCTCGACTGAAGCCGGGTTGAGGCAAAAGGTTTCGTCGATGTCCGCCAACACCGGGATTGCCCCGAGGTTGACCACCGCGGCCAGTACCGACACCCACAGGTAGGCGGGGACGATGACCTCCTGGCCCGGGCCTACGCCGAGCGCGGATAGGGCGGTATGAAGAGCCCCTGTGCCGCTGGAGACGGCCACGGCATGCTTAACTCCAACGAAGCGCGCGAATTCCGCCTCCAGTTTCTCAACTTCCTTCAGCGGATGGATGCCGTAGTAGCGAAACAGAGACTTCGTCTTGATCAGACGAAGGGCCGCTTGGACTTCCGCGGAATCCATGAAATGGACGCCGGGGAATTCGAGCGGCAACGGTTTGGTGCGGACCGGTTTTCCGCCGTCAATCGCGAGTTTTTCTTTGTTCATGCTTCTCCTCGGAATAGTTACGCGTTTACCGGCAAGGTAAGCCTTACCGCGCGCAAAACTCCCTGTAGCTCATGAGCTTTATTCCCAGATCTGCCACCAGACGTTGAATCCTGGGACTAGTGTAGGCCAACGTCTCGGCGGCGCGGTGCCTTCCTACACCCAGCGTCTTCACATCTTTCGGCTCGAAATGCACCAGGGCATCGTTTTCCAGCGATGGGTAGCCGGGATGGCCTATCAAGAGATTAACGCCGGGTTTCAAATCTCGCAAGGTCTGAGCGAGCACTTTTTCCTTCTCTTCAGGGGCGGGCGTGTAAATGCCAAAGTCGTCGAGCTCGTGCTCACCCAGCAAGCAAGAAATGGGGACTCCGTAGTCCTTTCCGATCCGCTCCAGGATGGGCCGAAACCTCGGGTCATAGGGCATGACGTAATGGGTGTCCACATAATCCACCCTCAGGCCTTTCTTCCGGGCAAGGTCGATCTGGGCCCGGAACTCCCTCTCCAATTCCGCCATGCTAGGTTCACGTTCCCAGAACTGTGCCGGAGATCTCCAAAGGAAACCATCTTCGTCCACCAAGGTTCGAATCTCGGAATAAGGCAGCACAGGCCGCCACCGATAGCCTCGCCATTCCCCGATAATTCCCAGGTGCACCCCGAAGCAGAGGTCGGGATTCTCTCTGGCAATTTGCACCGCCTCCTCAAACCAAGGTGCAACGACCAATATCGCCGCAGACCTGATAATACCGCATCGGAGACAATCTAGAATTGCAAGATTGCCCGTATGGGTATAACCCATATCGTCAGCCCGCGTGAGAAGAATAATTTCCTTGCGTTCATTCGTCATGATCGCCTCCTCGGCTCCGTTCCGTGAGGTTTGCGCCCGCTGCTATCCCGCATTGCTGGGCCCGCTACTCCGGGGCGGCAAGTGCGTCCCGCCCCCGAGTAGACCCCGTGGGCGAATTCCCGCGGCACGAACCTAGCTCATACCCAAAAGGATAACTGCGATAAATCCCATGATAATCCCGATTATGTTTAATCGGCTCATCCGCTCATGAAAGAAAATCCGCCCGGCCAGAACGACAACGAAGATTGACCCACCGATGGCAACAGGAAACACGATGTGTCCCGGGACGTTGGAATCGAGGGCGACGGCCATGGCGACTTGGCCGGCAATGCTGAGGGCCGCCATCAGGGCGCCCCACAAGAGGTCTTTGCGGCTGAGTCTCATCCCCCTGAGTAGCATCGGCGCCCCGACGCCGGCCAAGCCCGCGGCATACCAAATGGCCAGGTAGGGGAACTTCACGCTCCCGGGAAGCGCCCACCCGGCAATGACCTTCAAGCCAAAGGCGCTCATCCCGTTTGTAAGCAAAACAATCAGCATCAACAAGAACCACATGGCCTCTTAGCCCCTCTCCCGGCTGGAATTCGCTGCTACTCGGCTCTCGCTTTTCTGGCCCCAGAAAAGGCAGAGTACTGACGCCAAGCCAAGCGCAAAGGCGATGATTTTGATCGGAGAAAGTTTTTCCTTGTAAATCCAGATGGAAACGGCGGCGGGAACACCTGAGGAGAGATTCATCATCAGCCAACCGACGGTGACCTTGCCCGTCTTGATGGATGTTTGGAAGGCCAAGTAGGCCACAGCAGCGCAAATCCCACAAGCGACCGCAATCGCGACCGCCTTCGCGGGCATTTGGAATCCCGAATGCTGCGCCGCCGTTCGGAGTAACATAACCAGTGTTGCCCAGCCAAACACGGACGCCACAAGCGCGGAGGCGCCGCAACCCCGCTGCTCTGCCGCCTTCGAGACACACCCCAGCAGACCAAATGCCACCGCAGCCAAAACGCAGAAGAGCAAACCCACTTGATTTTCTCCCCCTGAAGCCTCTGTTCGATGTCGAACTCAGGTTCAGGCATAGCGCTGCACGTGGAAACAAACCGGACCTATCATAACACTTATGTGTCTCCGCCGCCGTGCGACGGACGAACGCCGGCGACGATGGGGCTGCTGAAGCATGGCATTGGGGTTCAATTACGCGTGCTTGCCTAATGTCGCGTAACACCAGACTTTTGACAATTGCCCAGTGGCTCTGTCGCCCTGGTTGTAGGGGTACGGCTTGCCGTACCCTCTTCATTTTATCGCGCGACCGAACCACGAGGGTACGGCAAGCCGCACCCCTACAACCAGGCAGTGCCGCGTGATCATCGTTAAGAATTGGATATTACAGCGCACTAGAGGACAAATAAAACTGCTGGAATCAAAAACCTGGAAGCGAAGAAGACATGAGGCAAGAGGGGAATCTGACTAGGCTACCCGAGCTCTGAGCCTACCTTCCTCCGTTGCTCATGGAGGAGAGGAATTCGGCATTACTCTTCGTCTTCGACAGCTTGTCGATAATCAGCTCCATGCTCTCAACCGGAGAGAGTGGGTTCAGCACCTTGCGCAACACCCAGATCCTGTTGAGTTCATCTCGGGGGACCAGTAATTCTTCTTTGCGGGTGCCGGACTTGTTGATGTCGATGGCGGGAAAGACGCGCCGGTCCACGAGTTTGCGGTCGAGGTTAATTTCCATGTTGCCCGTGCCCTTGAACTCTTCGAAGATCACGTCGTCCATCCGGCTGCCCGTGTCAATGAGGGAGGTGGCGATGATGGTGAGGCTGCCGCCCTCCTCGATGTTGCGGGCCGCGCCGAAGAAGCGCTTGGGGCGTTGTAAGGCATTTGAATCCACGCCGCCGGAGAGGACCTTTCCCGAGGGTGGGACCACGGTGTTGTAAGCGCGCGCCAGGCGGGTGATGGAGTCGAGGAGGATGACCACGTCGCGCTTGTGTTCGACGAGCCGCTTGGCCTTCTCGAGAACCATTTCCGCCACCTGCACGTGCCGGGCCGCCGGCTCATCGAAAGTGGAACTAATCACCTCTCCCTTGACGGTCCGTTGCATATCCGTCACTTCCTCGGGGCGTTCGTCAATCAGCAAGACGATCAGGGTGATTTCAGGGTGATTGGTGGTGACGGAATTGGCAATGCACTGCAAGAGCATCGTCTTGCCGGTGCGAGGAGGCGAAACGATCAAGCCGCGCTGGCCCTTGCCGATAGGCGTCAACAGGTCGAGCACTCGCGCCGAGATGTTGTCCTTGACGGTCTCCAGGTGAATACGCTCCTCGGGATAGAGGGGCGTGAGGTTGTCAAAGAAGAGCTTGTTGCGGGATTCATCGGGCGGTTCAAAATTAATCGCCTCGACTTTGATGAGCGCAAAGTACCGCTCCCCCTCTTTGGGTGGCCGGATCTGGCCGGAAATCGTATCCCCGGTACGCAAATCGAATTTACGGATTTGGGACGGCGATACATAAATGTCGTCCGGCCCGGGCAGGTAGTTGTAATCCGGCGCGCGCAGGAACCCGAAGCCGTCCGGAAGGCACTCAAGAACGCCCTCGGAGAAGATGAGGCCGCTCTTTTCGGTTTGTGCTTGCAGGATCTTGAAGATCAATTCCTGCTTGCGCATCCCGGTTGCCCCCACCACGCTCAGGTCTTTGGCCACCTGCGTTAAGGTGCCGATGTTCATTTCTTTCAGCTTGGCGATGTCGAGGATTTCGCCTTCCTGTAGTTCCGCAATCTTTTCTTCCTGGACTTCTTCGGCTTTCACTTCTTGTTTCTTTGCAGGCATAACTTCTCTCTCTGTTTCAAGTGGATTTAGAAATCTTGGCTCATCCCTCAGTCTGGGGTGGCAACGGACTTGGCGCCGGTCCCGCGCGGCGGGACGGCACGTACCGCGCTAAAGGGCGGCGCTACACCCCCCGAGATTGAGCGATGACAATGTCGGGGTCTATTCACCAGTGATTACAGCTTTCACCGCTCCGTCACCGTTAAATTCTTTCGAGAGGAACGCATAGTCATTGGCGGTGACAAAACCGTAGTCCGAAGCGCGGTGAAGAGCTTTCCTCGTGGATCCGGAATCTTGCAAGCTTGATCTGTCAGGGGCTACCAGTCCTGGTTTGTGCTCGCCTGGAGAGACAACATGGACCGCTAACTATGATGCACGTCTCCCGTAACGGGTTTCATCTGCTTCGCAATTCCGACTTACCGCCTTCAGGCGCTAAATAGTCAATGATCCGCGGTCCGTTTCGAGCGTGGGAGGCTCCAAGACGACCGGGGTTTCGGACTCGGACGCCCGGACCGGCTGAACCTCGATCTTACTTTCCAGTGCAAAATCCAAAACCTCATCCATGCTCGAAACGAACCGGATGCTCAGTTCTTGCTGGATAGCTGTAGGTAGGTCGGCCAGATCCTTTTCGTTGTCGCGCGGCAGGATTACCGTTCGGGTGCCGGCGCGGTGAGCGGCGAGGAGCTTCTCTTTGACGCCGCCAATCGGCAACACCTTCCCTCGTAAGGTGATTTCTCCGGTCATGGCAACATCTCGCCGCACCGCAATCTTGGTCAGGGCGCTGGCCAGTGCGGTGGCGAGAGTGATCCCCGCCGACGGCCCATCTTTGGGGATAGCCCCCTCCGGGATGTGAACGTGGATATCCAAGTGACGGTAGAAGTCGGCACGGAGCCCCAGTTGGCTGGCGCGCGAGCGCACGTAGCTCATGGCCGCCTGGGCGGATTCCTGCATCACTTCGCCCAGCTTCCCGGTCAAAAGCAGTTTTCCCTTCCCTTGCATGAGGGTAACTTCGATGGTCAGGATTTGGCCACCCACTTCCGTCCAAGCCAGCCCCGTGGCCAGCCCGATTTCGTTCTTTTCCTCGGCCTTAGTGTCCCGGAACTTTAGAATGCCCAGGTACTCCTGCAGGTCCTGCGGTCGCACGGTGACCTGGAGGCTCTTGCCTTCTTTCACCACTTTTCTGGCCACTTTGCGGCAAATGTTGGCGATTTCGCGCTCCAGGTTGCGAACCCCAGCCTCCCGCGTGTAATGCCGAATGATGTGGACGACGGTCTCATCCTGGAGCGTCATATTCGCGGTCGTCAAGCCCGTCGCCTCACGTTGTTTGCGGATGAGAAAACGCTTGGCAATTTCCAGTTTTTCGGGCTCAGTATACCCCTCCAGACGCAGGATTTCCATGCGATCCTGAAGCGGCTGAGGAATGGTGTGAACTACATTGGCTGTGGTGATGAAGAAGACCTTGGAGAGGTCATACTCCACGTCCAGGTAGTGGTCCATGAAAGTGTTGTTTTGCTCGGGGTCGAGCACTTCCAGCAAGGCAGCGGAAGGATCACCACGGAAGTCCATGCTCATCTTATCCACTTCGTCCAGGAGGAAAACCGGGTTGACCGTGCTGGCCTTTTTCATCATCTGGATGATTTGACCGGGGAGAGCGCCAATGTAAGTCCGACGGTGGCCGCGGATTTCCGCTTCGTCACGCACTCCACCCAGAGAGAGACGAACGAACTTGCGGCCGGTGGCGCGCGCGATGGACCGACCCAGGGAGGTCTTGCCGACTCCGGGCGGTCCCACAAAACACAGGATGGAGCCCCGAGGATTCTTCACCAGTTGCCGGACGGCGAGGAATTCCAGAATGCGCTCTTTGATCTTATCCAATCCGTAGTGATCTTCCTCAAGAACCTTCTGGGCGCGACTGATATCGCGGATTTCTTTGGATTTCTTTTTCCAGGGAACGGCCAGAAGCCAATCGAGGTAATTGCGCGAGACGGTGGACTCCGCCGACATGGGCGGCATCATTTCCAAACGCTTGAGCTCAGCCAGGGCGTGATCGAGAGCGTCCTTGGTCATGCCGGCGGTTTCAATCTTCTTCTTGAGCTCCTCGAGCTCGTTCTTTTCGTTGCGCCCCAGTTCCTTTTGGATGGCCTTGATTTTCTCGTTGAGGTAGTACTCGCGCTGGGCCCGTTCCATCTGGCGTTTCACCCGGCCCTGGATGGTGCGGTCGACATTGAGCTTTTCAATTTCCACATCCATGATATCCGCCAACCGGGTGAGACGGTCCACGGGATCGAAGATCTCCAATAGTTCCTGCTTTTCCTCAACGCTGACGTTCAGGTTGGCCGCGATGGTGTCCGTAAACTTACCGATTTCATCCACCTTGACCGCCGCGATCATGGTTTCGTAATTGAGGCTTTGCGAAAGCTTGACGTACTGCTCGAAGAGCGACGTGACCCTCTGGACGAGCTGTTCCAGACTGGGTGTCGTCACCGTGCGGAAGAGCTTGGTCTGGATGGTGACGCGGAAGCATCCGTCTTCGTTCGAAATCTTCAGGATCTTCCCTCGATCGACTCCTTCCACCAGCACTTTGATGTTGCCGTCAGGCAATTTCAGGCTTTGCACGATGTTGGCCACGGTCCCCACCTGGAAAATCTCGTTGGGTTTGGGGTCGTCCACCGAGGCGTCATGCTGAGTGGCCAGAAAGATCCTCTTGTCCCCAGCCAGCGCTTCTTCCAGCGCTCGGATCGAAGCTTCCCGTCCCACTACGAAGGGAGTCATCATGTGAGGAAAGATGACCACGTCGCGGATAGGCATCATGGGCAATGAACGAGTCTCGCATTTTTCGCGGCCTGAGAACATAGTGTTATCCATTAACCTGCTTTCTCGAGGAACGTTGAACTGAAGCTGATTTCGTGGTTCTTGACCATTTCCTCGGTCACCACAAACTCACGCAGCTTCCGCTGGCTTGGGAGGTGGTACATCAGGTCCAACATCAGGTCCTCGAGGATCATTCTTAATCCGCGAGCTCCCACCTTCCTTTCGATAGCCTGAGTCGCGATCAATTTCAATGCGCCTTCGTCAAAGCGCAGCTTAACATTTTCGAACTCGAAGAGTCTCTCGTACTGACGGACTAAGGCATTCTTCGGCCGCGTAAGGATTTCGATCAACGCCGGCTCATCCAAGTCGCCCAGCACGCTTACCACGGCCAATCGGCCTACGAATTCAGGAATTAAACCATAGCGGATCAGGTCGGAAGGCTGGATTTGCTCGAGGAGCTCGACGTTTCTCCGCTCCACCGGGGAGGGAACGCTCGGGCCGTCCGCGCGGAACCCCATGGTCTTTCTTCCCAGACGCTGGTCGATGATTTTCTCCAGGCCTACGAAAGCTCCTCCACAAATGAATAGAATATTGGTGGTATCAACCGGCGTGCATTCCTGGTGGGGATGCTTGCGTCCGCCTTGCGGAGGAACGTTCGCGACGGTCCCTTCCAAGATCTTGAGCAAGGCTTGTTGTACACCCTCGCCGGAAACATCGCGAGTGATGGAAGGATTCTCGTCCTTTTTTGAGATTTTGTCGATTTCATCAATGTAGACGATGCCCTGTTGGGCGCGCTGCACATCACCCCCGGCATTCTGGAGGAGTTTCAAAATGACGTTCTCGACGTCTTCACCCACATAACCGGCTTCCGTCAAAGTCGTCGCGTCCGCAATGGCAAAGGGGACTTCCAATACGCGCGCCAGAGTCTGAGCCAGAAGGGTCTTGCCCGTTCCCGTGGGACCGATCAACAAAATATTGGACTTGGTGAGCTCCACCTCGCTGCGCAACCGGGTCAGTATGTTGCGTTTGTAATGGTTGTAAACTGCCACCGCCAGTTTCTTCTTGGTTTTTTCCTGGCCCACCACATATTGGTCGAGAAAAGCGCTGATCTCTGATGGCTTGGGAGGCTTGGCTTGGGTGGTGGGAACGCCTTCGCTCCGCTCCTCCTCCAGGATGGAATTGCAGACGGCCACGCACTCGTCGCAGATGTAAGCGCGAGGAAAATCCCCCGGCGAGGAAATGAGTTTACCCACCGCATCCTGCGTCTTCCGGCAGAATGAACAGCGGAGCGCTTCCTCCGAGTTGGACCGTTTCGTGGTCATTGCGGCAAGTCAATTATGCTTGGAGATGATTTCATCAATGATGCCGTATTCGCGAGCTTGCTGGGCACTCATCCAAAAATCGCGCTCCACGTCGCGCTCGATCTTCTCGATCGGCTGGCCCGTATGCTTGGCCATGATTTCATTGAGGCTGGCGCGAATCCGCAGGATTTCGCGGGCGTGGATGTCGATGTCCGTGGCCTGTCCCGAGAGACCGCCCATGGTGGGTTGGTGAATGAGCAGGCGCGAATTGGGGAGGGCAAAACGCTTCCCCGGAGTTCCCGACGCCAGGAGCAGGGCCGCCACGCTGGCCGCCTGGCCTATACAAATGGTGGCAACGTCAGGACGGATGAACTGGATCGTATCGTAGATGGCCATCCCGGCGGTTACCACCCCGCCCGGCGAGTTAATATAGAGCGAGACGTCTTTCTCCGGATCCTCGGCTTCCAGGAAGAGCAGTTGAGCGGTAACCAAGTTCGCCACGTTGTCGTCGATAGGGGTTCCGATGAAAATAATATTATCCCTGAGCAGTCGGGAATAGATATCGTAAGCCCGTTCTCCGCGGTTAGTCTGCTCGACAACCATGGGAATCAGAGTCATGTTCGGCTGGCTGGTCATCGCCTTTTCCCTGGGGAAACTCCGTACCGTTTCTGGAAACTACTCACTTTTCCGAGTGATTTTGGCGTTGTGGTAGATAAAATCAATAGCCTTCTGGTTGCGGCGAGTAGATTTAATGCTATCCAACTCACCCTCGCGTGTCAAGCGAGTCTTAAGTGTGGCCGGAGGCTCGTGCGCTTCTTGTGCCACCTCGCGGATTATTTCATCGACTTCTTCTTCAGAAACCTCCAACTTCTCGGCATCGGCAATCTTGCTCAACAATAGCGAGGCGCGTACGTCTTTCTCAGCGTCCGGCCTGGAATCTTCGCGGACTTTCTGCCAGTCTACGGCCGCTTGGCGGGGATCGATTCCTTGAGAAACGAGCTGCCTCAAGGCGCGCTCGAGTTTGTCCTCGATCCGGACCTCCACCATGGCTTCCGGGACAGGGAATTCGTGTAATTGGAGAAGTTGCTGCACGAGGTTCTGTTTAGCCACCATTTCCACCCGGCGTCTGGCGCGTTCCATCAGGTCCTTACCCAGCTTCTCCCGGAGTTCCACCAGCGTGGCGAACTCGCTCACGGATTTTGCCAGCTCGTCGTCAGCAGCCGGGACTTCCTTATGTTTGATGCTTTGAACCTCGACTCGGTAACGAAAGGTTTTTCCCGCCAGAGACTTTTGGGGGTAGTCCTCCGCATAAGTCGCTTCGAACTCGCGCACTTCGCCGGGACTGGACCCACGCAGATTCTCATTGAAAGCGGCCACGGTCCCCTGGCTACCCAACTGCATCGACACGTCGCGAGCTTCCACAGGGTGGCTCGCAGGAGCCTTCACATCGTTGCCCTTGTAACTCAGCGTCAGGTAATCGCCATCCGCCGCGGGACGGTCCGAAATAACTTCGAAAGTGGCGACATGTTCGCGGACTTCTTCGATCGCCTGGTCGATGTCCGCCTCAGTCACTTGGGCCGTTTCTTCCTGAACTTCCAGTTCCTTATATTGCTTGAGTTCGATCTCAGGAAAAATCTCGAACAAGGCTTTGCAAGTGAGCGGCTTGTCCTCCTCATATTGGAGAGCTTCAAAACGAGGACGGCCCACCACCGACCACTTCTGTTCCTTGACGGCATCCTCAAAGAATTTGGGAACGAGCGCTTGCACAACGTCGCTCCGAATGTCGTCCCGAAAGCGGCGCCCGACCAGCGAAGGAGGAGCGTGGCCAGGGCGAAAGCCAGGGATTCGCGCCTGGCGGGTATATTGCGAGGTTACTGTATCGGCCTCGCGCCGAACCACCTCGACAGGAATTTCAATCAGGAGTTCTTTCTTGCAGTTCGTTCCTTCCACATACCCTCAACGGTTTTTGGAGTGATAGATAATATTAGGACGGCGCGTATGAGGTTTCACTCGAACCAGCGCTAGTGACTCGGCAAAAGGGAAGCCACAATTCCAATCTGGAAGGCTCTAGAGCCCCTCGCGACCCCAGCACTTTTTAGTATAGCACATGAATTCAGCCTGTCAACACCTGCCTGACGGAGGGGTGCGCGACATAGAAGTGACAATTCTCGCGCTCGTGTTTATTGTGGCTCATGTCGTAGTGTATATAATACACTAAGATTAGGAGGCCACCACTATGTCGGAACCACTCCCGGCTCTGGAG
>Ga0182027_10001755_pt1 | contig 35704 bp, 27 predicted proteins | sample 712E1DmetaG_FD_121300 | JGI IMG/M metagenome (GOLD analysis project Ga0182027, IMG submission 121300) | Permafrost microbial communities from Stordalen Mire, Sweden - 712E1D metaG (Illumina Assembly) | ecosystem: Environmental > Terrestrial > Soil > Wetlands > Permafrost | place: Sweden...
CAATGAACTTGTTTTTCAAAATGAAGAGAAAGAAAAACGTGCAGCAGAGTTAATCATTGCCAACAATGAACTTGTTTTTCAAAATGAAGAGAAAGAAAAACGTGCAGCAGAGTTAATCATTGCTGACAAAGAAATTGTCTTTCAAACCGAAGAAAAAGAAAAACAGGAAGCTGCAAATAAAGAACTCGAAGCATTCAGCTATTCTGTTTCTCACGATCTACGGGCGCCCCTAAGACATATCGGTGGTTTTGTCGATTTACTGATTAAAAATCATTCATCTCAACTCGATGAGGAAGGTTTAAGATATTTGAATACCATTTCAGGGTCAACCCATGAAATGGGGAACCTTATAGATGCATTACTGGCATTTTCAAGATTAAGCAGGACCGAACTGCAACGGACAAAAATCAATTCAAAAAACATGGTAACCAGGGTAATTAAAACTTTCAGCGATGAATTAGCTGGCAGAAATGTTAAAATAAATATATCTGAACTTCCGGATGCAATGGGTGACGAAGGTTTAATCAACCAGGTTTGGGCCAATCTTATCTCTAACGCTTTGAAATATTCCCGGAATGAAGAAAAAGCAATGATTGATATTGGAGGCAACATAGAGAATGATAAAACAATATTTTATATCAAAGATAACGGTGTTGGATTTGATATGAAGTATGCAGATAAACTATTCGGCGTTTTCCAGCGGCTGCATAAAGCCCGGGATTTTGAAGGTATCGGGATTGGGCTTGCTAATGTTAACAGGATCATAACGCGGCATGGCGGAAAATGCTGGGCAGAAAGTGAAACCGGCAAAGGCGCCACATTTTACTTTAGTGTACCGGGTAATTAATAAATATTAAAATGTCATTTACTTAACAATTTTTTTATACACCCCCCCCTCCTTAAAAAGGTGAGGAAACAGAGAAGTACACAATGCACTGATATAGTACCTTTTTAAGGCATAACCATCAGGTTAATAGTATTAAGTTCTTTGTTTGTTGCATCTTACAGCCCTGAAAGGGCTAAATTATGAATAACCCCGGCTTTTAAGCCGGGGTTAAGAATGACGCAAGTCATTTCTCGACGCACGAACAATTTGTTGAAAGGACGAAAGCCTTTTCTGCGTCGGAACGGGCGCCCTTTGCAAAGGCATCGAATTGCGGCGCAACAAGCGATGCCTTTTTAAAAGATTAGGGTTAAACAAATTTAATGCATGCTTTTCAACCATTAATAAAAAATAAATTATGAATGCAGAAGTAAAAAGAATACTTATTGTAGACGACAGTCCTAAGGATGTTGAGCTAACAATCGCTGCCCTGGCTGAAAAAAATCTTGCTAACAAAGTTATTGTTGCAGAAGACGGAGAAGAGGCTTTAGACTATCTGTATAAACGCGGTAAATTTGCTGCTTATGAAAATGGCAATCCCGCTGTTATTTTATTAGATATGAAAATGCCTAAGATGAATGGGAAAGAAGTACTTAAACACATCCGCTCCGATCCTAATTTAAAGTTTATTCCGGTAATCATGTTAACATCATCCGCTGAAGAAAAAGACCTGTTTGAGAGTTACAACCTTGGCGTTAATTCTTACGTGGTTAAACCTGTTGATATTAATCAATTTATTGATGCAATTAAAGTTTTAGGACAATATTGGGCTGTTATTAATCAAGTGCCGCCTGAGCGTGTATAATACTTTCAAGTATGAATAGTAAAATAAAAATACTGCACCTTGAAGATTCTTTAAAAGATTCCGAACTAATACACTCTTTGATTGAAAGTGGAGGAATCGGGCATGATTATTTTTTGGCCGACAATGAAAAAGATTTCATAAATATCCTGGAAACTGAAAATATAGACATCATATTATCGGATTACAGCCTGCCCGGTTGCAATGGCAACGAAGCAATAAAGGTTGCAAGGGAAAAATATTCCCACATACCATTCATATTCGTTTCAGGGACAATAGGAGAAAATGCCGCTATTAACGCGATGTTAAACGGGGCAACGGATTACGTGCTCAAAAACAAGCTTGAGCGGTTGCTCCCCGCGATTAAAAGGGCGCTGCACGAACATGAGCTTGTGGTTAAACGAAAGCTGACAGAGGAGGCGCTGATAGTTTCAGAAACCCGCTATCGCCGCCTTTTTGAAACAGCGAAAGACGGAATTCTTATACTCGATGCAGAAACCGGGATGATTAAAGATGTGAACCCATTTTTGATTGAGATGTTGGGCTACTCAAAAGAACAATTCATTGAAAAAACAATCTGGGAAATAGGATACTTTAAAGATTTAATTGCTAATCAGGATAAATTTTTAGAATTACAGCAGCAGGAATATGTCCGTTATGAAAATTTGCCGCTTGAAACGGCTGACGGGCGAAAAATCAATGTTGAGTTTGTCAGCAATGTGTATCCAGTAGATTGTCATAAGGTAATCCAATGCAATATAAGGGACATCACCGAGCGTAAGAAGGCGGAGATAATTCTCAAAGAGAAAAATGAAGAACTAATTGTTGCACAAGTTAGAGCTGAAGGGGCAGATAAGCTTAAATCAGCATTCCTGGCTAATATGAGCCACGAAATACGCACTCCTGTGAACGCGATAGTGGGATTTTCGGCGTTTCTTTTACAACCCGGTTTATCTCAGGAAAAACTTGAGGATTATGTTCAAATTATTAATGCAAGCAGCCTGCAGCTCTTGTCTGTTATAAGCGACATCATAGATATTTCTAAAATTGAAACAGGGCAAATTACTATTGATTCAGAATTGGTTAATATCAACAATTTACTGAATGAATTATTGGTAACATATAAAAAAATAGTTGAGCTTAAAAAATTAAGTTTGTATTATTCATGTGACCGTCCCAATGACCTAATTCAAACCTACACAGATGGGAACAGGATTAAGCAGGTAATTTGCAACTTACTGAACAATGCCATAAAATTTACTACAGAAGGTAAAATCGAATTTGGTTATAAAATAAAAGGGGATTTCATAGAGTTTTATGTTAAAGACACCGGCATTGGTATTGCGCCGGAAAACCATGAACTTGTTTTTCAACGCTTCAGGCAAGTAACAACAACAAACGGTCTTATATATGAGGGTAATGGCCTGGGGTTATCAATCTCAAAAGCTTTGGTTGAAAAGCTGGGCGGCGCCATTACGATGAATTCAGAACTTGGGGCAGGTTCAATTTTTGTTTTTACCATTCCTTACAAAAATGGAATTGTAAATACCGTTAATCCTTTAATAACCACTGTATCTGATAAGCATAACTGGAACGAAAAAACGATACTTGTAGTTGAAGACGAAGCAAACAATTATGCTTATCTTGAAGAATTGCTTTCAGTTACAAATATTAAGATACTTCACGCCTGGGATGGAAGACAAGCGCTTGAACAAGTAAAAAACCACTCCGATATTTCATTGGTATTAATGGATATTAAAATGCCAATAATGGATGGTTATGAAGCCACGCGGCTTATTAAACAAATCAAGCCAAAATTGCCGGTTATTGCCCAAACAGCTTATGCCCTCAGTCATGACAGGAAAAATGCCCTTGAAGTAGGTTGCGATAACTATATTTCAAAACCTATTAATAAGGATCTCTTTATGGAAGTAATAAATAATTACCTCGCTTAAATTCGTTGCCTATAATGCTTGCAACTATGAATAATAAAATAAAAATACTGCATCTTGAAGATTGTTCAAGCGATTCCGAACTAATTCACTCTTTGATTGAAAGAGGAGGTATCGGACATGATTATTTTGTGGCCGACAACGAAAAAGATTTCATAAATACCCTGGAAACTGAAAATATCGACATCATATTATCAGATTACAGCCTGCCCGGTTACAATGGCAACGAAGCATTAAAGTTTGCAAGGGAAAAATATTTCCAAATGCCATTCATATTCGTTTCAGGAACAATTGGAGAAGATGCCGCTATTAACGCGATGTTAAACGGGGCCACGGATTACGTGCTCAAAAACAAACTTGAGCGTTTGGTTCCCGCGATTACAAGGGCCATGCATGAATATGAGCTTGAGATTAAGCGTAAGCAGGCGGAAAAAACGCTTCTCGAGAGCGAAGAAAAGTTCCGTACTTATATTGAGTGTGCCCCGGATGGTGTATTTATAATAGATAATACCGGCCGGTATATTGAAGTTAATAAATCCGCATGCCTTATTACCGGCTATTCTAAAGAAGAAATTGAAAAAATGTCCATCCGTGATTTACTTGCCGATGAATCTTTAAAAGATGGACAGGATTACTTTAAAAAATTAATGGAAACAGGCATTGCTACATCTGATCTATGGCATAAACATATAGATGGTTCAATGCGCTGCTTAACTATTAACGCAGTAATGCTTTCTGAAACACGATTTCTTGGTTTTGCCAAAGACATTACCAATCGTAAACAGGCAGAATTTGCCTTAAAAGAAAGTGAACAAACCTTAGTAAAGCAAAACACTGATTACCTCAATCTTAATAAAGAATATGCAGCCCTTAATGAAGAACTAACAGAAAGCTTAAATCGTATCCAACATATTAACGATGAACTAATTATCACAAAAGCTAAGGCTGAAGAGTCAGACAAGCTTAAATCTTCATTCCTGGCTAATATGAGCCACGAAATACGCACTCCCTTGACCGCAATCATGGGATTTTCGGCGTTTCTTTTACATCCTGGGTTATCTAACGAAAAAATTGAGAATTTTGTTCAAATTATTAATGCAAGCAGCCTGCAGCTCATGACTATTATAAGTGACATCATAGATATTTCTAAAATTGAAACAGGTCAAATAACCATTGAGTCAGAATTGATTAATATCAACAATTTATTGAATGAATTATGGGTAACCTATAAAAAATTAGTTGAGCTTAAAAAATTAAGTTTGAATTGTTTATGCGATCGTCCCAATAACGTTATTCAGGTTAAAACAGATGGAAACAGGGTTAAGCAGGTACTCTGCAACTTACTGAACAACGCAATAAAATTCACGAAAGAAGGTAACATTGAGTTTGGTTATAAAATAAAAGGGAATTTCATAGTGTTTTACGTTAAAGACACCGGCATTGGTATTTCGCAGGAAAACCATGCACTTGTTTTTCAACGTTTCAGGCAGGTAGACGCAACAGATAACCGAATATATGGTGGCAATGGCTTGGGTCTATCGATCTCAAAAGCATTGGTTGAAAAACTGGGTGGCGCTATTACAGTTGATTCAGAACTTGGTGTAGGTTCAACTTTTATGTTTACGGTACCGTTCATAGAAAAAATTGATAGTACGGTTAGCACTGAATTAACAACCAAACCCGATAAATTCATGCATTGGAATGAAAAAACGATCCTGATAGTTGAAGATGAAGCAAACAATCATGCTTATATTGAAGCATTGCTTTCCGTTACAAATGTTAACATACTTCACGCTTGGAATGGCAAGGAAGCAGTTGAACAGGTAAAAAACCACCCCGATATTTCATTGGTATTAATGGATGTTAAAATGCCCTTAATGGATGGTTATGAGGCCACACGAATTATTAAAAAAATGAGGCCAACCTTGCCGGTTATTGCCCAAACAGCTTATGCGCTTAGTTATGAGAGGAAAAATGCCCTTGAAGCAGGTTGCGATAACTATATTTCAAAACCTATTAATAGGGATCTCTTTATGGAAGTAATAAATAATTACCTCTCTTAACTTTATAATTAGTACTGAAAATCAATTTCTCAAAAGAATCAACCTCCCTATGGCGTTTCAGAAAATGTGTGAATGATGTAACTTTTTCCCAAAGTTATGTAATACCTCTCGTTATAAAGATTCTCACCTTTGTATTATCACATAATTGCGCCAATTAATTAAAAAATAACGCCATGAGAAAAACGATTTTAACCCATGCTATAACAGGATTTATGGCGGGTACGATATTGAAAAAATATATTTTCATTTTTGCTTTAGGTTTTTTTGGTTTGGGGGCTTTGGCAAATCCTCCATTGGCATCACAACAGCAAATAGGGATGTTTATAAACTCGAAAACTTGTGTTGTGCTTGAAAATGGCAGCATTTCTTACAATGTGCTAATAAAAGATGCCGTTCAGAAATATTGGAAATCTACTGAATTTGAGTTTATTGACCAGCAGGAGTTTGAAAAGCGACGGTTTGATCCGAAGTATTCTTTTTTAGTGCTTATGAAAGGGGTTTTCGATAAAGATCCCGGTGGCGTAAGCTATAATTACATAAGCCTTGTGCTGGGAGATGCTGCGGCAAGTAACATGACCAACATGCCCGAATTATGCAGCATTCCGCTTTCATATTCCGACGACACTAATATTGATTATGGATATGCCATACCTTCAATTATTAAATTCATGCAGAAACATGCTAAAAATCTTGAAAAAAAACGTTTCCAAATTTCACTGGAAGGGTTGCAATACTACAACAACTCAGCAGGTTTTAAAGGAAAGGTATTGCTATTGAACAAAGAGATGATGGCCTTAGATGCTAATACGCCTGAGAAAATTAAAACTGTTTATGCATACTATGTTAAACTGCTTTCTACTTCGGAGATTGAAACGGAACTCTCTACAAACCCGATAAATACATTGTTTAATTTTCATGTTGGCCCAACTCAGAACACAGGGGCAGGAAAATGCTTTGAGATGATTTTTGATGTTGAAGGTAACCTCTATTACTATAATTACCGCAAGATCACTAACGATAACCCAGATGGTTTTAATCTGAATGATTTTCATAGCATCAGGTAAACGAAAAAGGTAGATAGGCTATAGACTATTAGGATGTAGGAAGAAACACGCAAAGCGAAAATACAGGAAGTCTTGATTAGAACATTGCGGCAAACCTAAAAGTATGCAGCCTAAAAGCCTACAGTCTTAATAACCTTAATAATATAAAACAATGAGAATTTTAATAATTGGATTTCTTGCATTTACTACATGGTCAGCAATATCAACTTATATCTACGTATGCAAGATAAGAGGATTGTGTTATGAACCGATAGCAATGCAAATTGGTACGGTCAACCATAAAGATGTCATCGCTGGTGACACCTTACGTAAACCTTTAGTTCGGGAACAAGCAATAATCCCTAAAGACCTGATAATCTACTTTGCATTTGACAAATCTGAATTCAATTCTGATGCAAAGACAGGGAAGTACTTTGATGAATCAAATGCATATCTGGATCACAACTCACAAGCCAGGCTCAGTATCATAGGCCACACCGATGCCATTGGATCCGATGAGTATAATCAGGCCCTGGGTTATCGTCGGGCCCAAAGTATGCAGCATTATTTTGAAAGCAAGGGCATGCTTGCAAATAAAATCATCATAGAATCCAAGGGCGAGAAAGAGCCTGTAGGTGATAATAATACAAAGGCAGGAAGGGCAAATAACAGGAGAACAGTAATAACTATAAAAAAATAAAATCATGAGCACTTTAATAATTCTTTTAGCACAAACAAAATTTGGGGCAACCATTGAAATACTCTCTTTATTACTGGTTGCTGGAATCATTGGGTATATAACTGCATGGCTTTATTATAAGTCGGTTTATGTAAAGAGGATTAAAGTTATTGAATCCGAAAAGGATGAATTGAATAAGCATATCGTTAACCTTAATGCGGATAAAAGTAACCTGCAAAAAAACCTTCGTGAAAAAAACAATGAAATAGAACATCTTGTGATGGAAGTTAATGCTCTTAAAGCGCTTCATGCAGAGGCAGTTCATGAAACAGATGATATGACATTAAAAAACACAAGAACAGAACAAATGCTGTATGAAAAAGATGAAGCTTTGGTTCTTATTGCACAACGCAAGCACTTACTGGATTACAAAAGTTTTGGAACAGCCACAGAGGCAGAAAAGGATGACCTGAAAATGATCAGTGGCATTGGCCCTTTTATTGAGGAAAGGTTGCATGCATTAGATATTTATACTTTTAGACAGATTAGTAAATTCACCGCTAAGGATATTGATACAATTAATGATGCTATTGAATACTTTTCAGGCAGGATTGAAAGGGACGAATGGGTTGCACAAGCCAAAGAACTTGTTCATAGCAAAGATAAAAGGACGGCGCTGTTTAAACGGATCAGTGAAAGAAAGACGAACATTTACTATAATAGAATAGGGATTGCCAAAAAAGAAGAAGCCGATGACCTAACCATCATTAGCGGCATTGGTGGATGGATTCAGGAAAAACTCAATGTGCTGGATATCTATACGTTTCGTCAGATCAGTAATTTTACCGAAGAGGATGTTCATACGGTTACTGAAGCAATTGAATACTTTCCCGGTAGAATTGAAAGAGATGAATGGATACTTCAGGCCCAGGAACTTGTTCGAATCGCAGGCAAAAAGTCTGAACTCCTTACGCGCATCAGGGAAAGGAAGGGAAGGATTTACTTCGATAGGTTAGGAGTTGCCCACAAACACCAGGCTAACAATTTAACCCTGATCAAAGGAATTGGCTTATGGATCGAAGAAAGGCTCAACATGCTGGACATATATACCTTTGAACAAATCAGTAAGCTTACACCTGCAGATGTGGAAACCATTACTGAGATATTAGAAATTTCCCCAGGTCGTATCGACAGGGATAATTGGGTTATTCAGGCCCATGAACTTGTAAAGAAAGGGTCACACATCAAGAAATGAGGTAAGTATATATATATAAAACGAATGACAATTAGAATTACAGTAATTGTATTTTCCATACTGGCTGCTTTTGCTTGTAATAATCAACAAAGTAAACAGGCTGAAGACAATGCCTCTGCAGTTAGAAAACTGCCATCTGAAAAACCCATTATTAAGAAACCAGACAAAACTGAACAAAAAGAATTAAAGCCATGTGAATACTTAGTAACAGAGATTGTGACAACTTCTCCACGCTATAAACAACTAACAAAAGGACTTTACAAAGCGGTAGTAAAAAATGGAGGGTTGTCTTTTGGAATTAGTTTGGAAGGAAGTCCAAATCCCAGACAAGATAAGGCATGGAGCTATTCCAAAACCTATGATTTTACAGTTTACGAAACATATTCAGATAGGCAGTTAAATACTGCCCGCTTTTCATTCAACCCAAATAACAAACAGCTATACGAATATGATGCGGCCAACGACCAACTAAAACCGATAGCATTTGATAAGAATTTATTATTAAAATATGATGCACTTTGCAAATGATTTAAAAAACAGCAATTAGAGAACTAACTGGCCAGTTCGCACCATATAGTTATTGCCCCTTTTTAAGGGGTTGGGGTTAATAGCTTCAAATTAAAAAACAGTATTATGAAAACAAATAAGATGAAAAAAGTATTGATTGCGCTGGATTATGATCCAACCGCACAAAAAGTCGCAGAAACAGGGTTTTCATTAGCTAAAACTATGGGCGCTGAAGTTATATTGCTGCATGTAATATCAGATCCGGTGTATTATTCTTCAACCGAATATTCTCCAATAATGGGGTTTACCGGTTACATGGATATGGCTCCATTGCAATTAGACAGTGTTGATGGGTTGAAAAAAGCATCTCAACATTTTCTTGATAAATCAAAACAGCACCTTGGTGATAAAGCTATTCAAACCCTGGTAAAAGAAGGTGATTTTGCCGAATCTATATTAAAGGTTGCAAAAGACTTGCACGTAGATGTGATTGTTATGGGCTCTCACAGCAGGAAATGGTTAGAAAAAATAGTCATGGGAAGCGTAACAGAAAAAGTTTTAAACCACACTTCTATACCGCTATTCATCGTCCCGACTAAAAAACACAATTAGCTTGGACATTACTTCCGAAAAATACAAAGGATTAACCGCCAACCAGGCAAAGGAGAAGTTACGAACCGAAGGTTTTAACAATCTTCCGTCTTCAAAACCTAAAAACTTTTTTTCTATTGCATTGGGGGTTGTCAAAGAACCCATGTTTATACTTTTAGTTGGGTGTGGTACTTTGTATTTAGTGATGGGCGATATGCGGGAAGGGCTAATGCTTCTGGGCTTTGTTTTCGTAATCATGGGTATCGAATTCTTTCAGGAAAAGAAGACCGAAAAAGCCCTCGATGCATTAAAAGACATGGCAAGTCCCAGGGCTTTGGTAATCAGGGATGGTGTGGAAACTCGCATTGCTGGTTTTGAAGTAGTGACTGACGATATTATTGTTTTACAGGAAGGCGACAGGGTTCCGGCAGATGCCACCGTGCTCCATTCGGTTAGTTTACTGGCCGATGAATCATTGCTTACAGGTGAACCGGTGCCCGTTCGGAAAAACGATTGGGACGGGGTTGAAAAAATCATTCAGCCTGGTGGCGACGATTTACCTTTCGTTTATTCCGGGACTATGATTGTTCAGGGCAATGGTATTGCAAGGGTAACCAGCATAGGGATCAATACCGAAATTGGAAAAATTGGCAAAGCGCTGGAGAGCGTTAAAGAAGAACCCACCAGGTTAAAACAGGAAATGGGATCGCTGGTGAAAAAACTTACGATAATCGCCGCTGTACTCTGTATTTTAGTAATTATTGTTTACACACTAACCCGCGGTAGTCTGGTCAATGGGTTCTTGTCCGGAATAACACTGGCTATGGCTGTATTACCGGAAGAATTCCCTGTAATTCTTACTGTATTTATGGCCCTTGGGGCATGGCGAATATCAAAAAAGAAAGTTTTAACACGAAAACCATCGGCAATAGAAACGCTTGGCTCGGCAACAGTGCTATGTACCGATAAAACAGGCACGCTTACCCAAAATAAAATGACGGTGACAAGGCTCTATAATGGAAAAGGTTATCTAACCGTTGAAAAAGCCAACGAGTTTAATTCGGAATTTCATGAAATAATTGAGTATGGAATTCTTTCCAGTCAAACCAATCCTTTTGATCCCATGGAAAAGGCAATCACCAGCATGGGCGATTTATACCTGAAAGGGACTGAACATATTCATAAGAACTGGAAAATGATCAAAGAATACCCTCTTTCCAAAGAATTGCTGGCCATGTCACGGGTTTTTTCGTTTAAAGGAACAGAAGAAAAAATTATAGCCACAAAAGGAGCTCCCGAAGCCATTTTTGATCTGTGTCATCTGGATGAAAAAAACAAAAAACACCTGTCATTGGCCGTTGAAGAATTAGCCGCAAGCGGATTAAGAGTGCTGGGCGTAGCTAAAGCCAAAATTAATGCGAAAGGTTTACCTGAAATCCAGCACAATTTTACGTTTGATTTTATTGGTTTAATAGGACTGTCCGATCCCATCCGCAAAAATGTTAAAAAAGCTGTAAGCGAATGCTATAAAGCAGGTATAAGGGTAATTATGATTACAGGAGATTACCCTATAACAGCCAAAAATATTGCCTTGGAAATAGGCCTTGAAAATCCTGACAAATGCATTACCGGTCAGGAATTACAGGTAATGACAGATGATGAATTATGCGAAAAGATAAAAGAAATAAATGTTTTTGCCAGGGTGGTCCCGGAACAAAAACTTAAAATCGTAAATGCTTTAAAGAAAAATAAGGAAATTGTTGCCATGACGGGAGATGGGATCAATGATGCCCCTGCCCTTAAATCGGCCAATATTGGAATTGCAATGGGCGAAAAGGGTACCGACGTTGCCAGGGAAGCTTCTTCGCTGGTACTCATGGACGATAACTTTTCATCCATTGTAGGGGCCATAAAAATGGGAAGGCGAATATTTGATAACCTCCAAAAAGCTTTTGGATACACGTTTGCTATCCATGTGCCTATTGCCGGGTTATCGTTAATCCCCATATTACTGGGTAATTTCCCGCTAATTTTATGGCCTGTACACATTGTTTTCCTCGAATTAATCATAGACCCGGCATGTTCTATCATATTTGAAGCCGAAAAAGAAGAGATAAACGCAATGAACCGGCCGCCAAAGAGAATAGATGAACCCTTTTTTGGGGCCAAAAAAATCTTGTTCAGTTGTCTGCAGGGGGTAGGTATCCTTATCATAACCCTTACCGTTTACTTCGTAGGCTTATACTTCGGGTATGAAGCTAAAGAAGTACGGGCAATGGCATTTATCACCTTAATTGTTTCAAACATCGCGGTTATATTAACAAACCGGTCATGGACCGATAATATATTTAAAATTATAGCCACACCCAATAAAGCTTTATTATGGGTTGCAGGCGGGGCAATTTTCTTTCTGGCACTCATTTTAAATATTCCGTTTTTCCTGGATTTATTCCAGTTCCAGAAACTTACATTGATCAATATCGTCATCTGTAGTTTGGCAGGATTAACAACCATCGTTTGGTTCGAAATATATAAAATGTTTAAACTGCGAAAACATGTTTCGCTTTAAAGCATAAGGAAAAGACTTACACTCCATGTTTATATATTTTCCCGGAAAATTTTTACTTCTGCCAGATGCTCCTGACGATCATCAACCAGACGGATAAACGTATCCTGACATTCAGACCCGTCAACTATTATTATTTGTTTCCTATTGACTTCGTGTAATTGAGTTATTGTAATCCGATATATGGTTTCCCTGTATCTGTAATGTATCTTAAAAGAAACCCAATCGGGTGGAATACAAGGTTCGATATGCAATTTATCAGTTTCAAGCCTTAACCCGAGTAACGATTCCACAATCAGGCGGTACATCCAGCCGGCCGATCCTGTATACCATGTCCATCCACCCCGGCCAATATGGGGCGAAAGGGCATAGACATCAGCTGCAATTACATAAGGTTCAACTTTGTACCTTGCAACTTCTTCAGGAGATTTGGCATGGTTAATTGGGTTGATCATCGTAAAAATTTCCCATGCTTTTTTACTGTCTCCTAATTTTGAGAATGCCATTGCCACCCATATAGCTGCATGTGTATACTGACCGCCATTTTCCCTGACCCCGGGAACGTATCCCTTAATATAACCGGGATTCAAATCTGATTTGTCAAAAGGAGGATCCAGTAATTGGACCAACGAATGCTCACGCCGGACAAGTCTTTTATTCACCGATTCCATAGCTGTCCGTGAGCGATCAGCGCCGCCCGCTCCTGAAAGCACAGACCAGCTTTGAGAGATGGAATCAATCTGGCATTCGTCGTTACTTGACGATCCAAGTGGTAAACCATTGTCGAAATAAGCACGTCGGTACCATTCGCCGTCCCAGGCGTTTTGTTCAATATTGTGACGTATCTTTTCGGCTTCATTACTACAGCGTTCAGCAAATGTAAAGTCACCTTTTGCCTGTGCAACTTTGAGAAATTGGGTGAGTACATCAAAAAGGAAAAAACCAAGCCAGACGCTTTCTCCCTTACCATGGTTCCCAACCATGTTCATTCCGTCGTTCCAATCGCAGGTGCCGATAAGGGGCAGCCCATGATCGCCAAATTTAAGCCCATGCAGGATAGAACGTTTACAATGTTCGTATAATGTACTTTTTTCTTCCGACCGGTTTGGAAGATCGTAATACGAATCGTCTTCGGGGTTTACAGGGCGTCCTTCAAGAAAATGAATGGATTCATCCAGGACCCCTATGTCTCCTGTGCCAATTACATAGCGACATGTCGCTAATGGTAACCACAGGTAATCGTCTGAGCAATGGGTGCGCACTCCCCTACCGATTGGTGGGTGCCACCAATGTTGGACATCTCCTTCAAGGAATTGCCGGCTTGCAAATAACAGAATCAGTTCTCTCAGGAGATGCGGTTGGGCATGGATAACGGCCATAGCATCCTGTAACTGGTCGCGAAAACCGAATGCACCCCCCGATTGATAATATCCACTTCGGGCCCAAATCCTGCATGATAACGTTTGGTATAAAAGCCATCCATTAGCCAGGACATTCAGAGATTGGTCGGGTGTTTCTATCTGCACAGCGCCAAGCGTATGGCTCCAATATTGCCAGACTGCTTCCAGCGCAGCATATGCAAGACCTGATCCGCGAAAGCGGCGTATGAGGTTGTTTGTATCAACAAGGTCCCGACCTGATCCAAGCCTGAATATTATTTCGCGTTCCTGTCCGGGAGCCAGATCAAATGGAACCTGAATGGCTGCACAAGGATCCAAAGCCAATCCCCTTTTTCCTGAAAGGCGTGAACGTAACATTGCAGCAGGATTTTTCAACGTGCCGTTTCGTCCTAAAAATTCGGTACGGTCGCAGGTAATAGAGCATGATGTATCGTCAGTCTGAAGAAAAGCAACCCGATCAGCAAATTCCGAACTATATGGATTTGTTGCATATATCACGCTGCTGTTTAAGTCAACACTGGTATTCACATGCATGGCAGATTTATGCCGTAAATCGCCCAATACCCATTCCACATAACTTATCGCTGATAATTTGCACGATCGACCCGATTCGTTCCTCACTTTTAATACAGAAAACTTTATCGAAGCATCAATTGCAACATAAACCCAAAGTTCGGTAACTATGCCCCCTTCGTTGTGTTCGAAGACACTATAGCCGAATCCGTGCCTGCTAAGGTACAGTTTTGATTCGCTGTCGGTCAGAGGTGTTGGCGACCAGAAGCGACCTGTCTCTTCATCACGTATATACATGGCTTCTCCGCTCGAATCGGTTACAGGATCGTTATTCCATGGTGTGAGACGATACTCATGGGAATTTTCAGCCCAGGTATAGGCAAGCCCATTCTCAGAGATTACAGTCCCGAACCCATGGTTTGCCAGCACATTTGCCCATGGTGCAGGTGTTACCTTGTCTTTCGATGTTGTAATTACGTATTCCCGTCCGTCAGGTGTAAATCCTCCTATCCCATTGTAAAAAATCAGGTCCTGTCTGGGTAATATCACATCTGGCTGTGAATTAGGCCTATATGTACGGGTTGGTTTGAAATGCGAAACTGACAATTCCCCAAAGCCACGCTTGTTAATTTGATCTTCCAAAGCTCCCCGTGTGTCGCTAATGATAGCACGGGCAACTGTTTGGAAAAGAATGCGGTCCTCGTTTGATATTTGGTCTGCAGAGCGAACAAATATTCCGCCCGGCCGATCAATAATATTTGCTTCAATTCCTGCAGCAATTAATCCAATAATTTGTTCCTGGAGCAACTGACGGTAACCCGCACGATCTTCATTCCAGATTACAAGATCGACGGCTAATCCTTTTAATCTCCAATATGCATGGGCCTGAACGAGCTGTCGTACCAGATTTATGTTAGCCGGATCTTCAATTTGCAGAAGCACAATTGGAAAATCGCCTGAAATGGAATACCCCCACAAACCGGATTGTCCACGATGGTTTTTTATAAGGGTTCCAGGTTCTGCCCGCAATGACGAATTGGCAAAAATGATTGAACTGGCAAGCCGGCCATATAATTGCGCATCCGATTCGCTGGCATTTATCTGGCGCAATACTACCTGGCTGTGTGTCCATGCAAGTTCAAAAACGCGGTTTGCAAATTGCTTATCCTGGTACTTTTCTACAAGATTTAATGCCCCTTCACGGGATTCACTTATTCCTGTTACAATATCAATGGTAGCTGACCCTTCGGGTTCTAGAAGTATTTGATATTGAATAGCAACAATCGGATCGAGCACTGAACCCTGACTTCCTGAGAGAATTTTGAAATTTTTCATTGACTGCGGCGATGCAAGGGTGTTTCCGCGTCCGATGAATTGCATACGGTCTGTTTCATAGGTAATATTCCTAATTTCAGCCCCATGGACTGCCATCAGGTGAAACATCCAGGGTGAATGTTCGTCAACTGACCTGGGCCGTCGGGTGCAGAAAATTGCTCGCCACTGGCGGATAATTTCTGTCTGAACGAAAAGATTACTCAATGCCGGATGTGCCATATCCGCTCCAATTGGTGCCAGTACAACTTCTGCATAACTGGTAATATCGATGATCCTGTTTGACCTGGTGCAGTTTGTTAACTTGACCCTTCGCAATTCAATGTCGTCTTCAGGGGAGACCACGATTTCAGTATGTGAGTCAATATCGAAATCGCGACGGCGAAATTCTGCACGTCCTTCCGAAAATATCGCTTCATATTTCTCTGGTCGTTGAAGTGTAGGTTGATATGTAGTTGACCAAAAATTCCCATTTTCGGCATCACGGATATAACAAAAAGAACCCCAATTATCGCAGGTGCTGTCTTCCCGCCAACGCGTCACAGAAATATCTTTCCAATGACTGTATCCTCCGCCGGCATTTGTAATTATTACCTGATACCTGCCTCCATTTGATAATAAATGAACTTCCGGAAATGGTGTATCCGGAGTATTAAACACGCGAACAGGCATCTCCTGGTTATTAGCATTAGGGCGAACATTTGTAATACCGGAAGTATGTGAAAAGATTGTTGTAGCCCTGGGTATCCTTTCCTGAAGCAACAATAAGGTTGCCTGGAATAAAGGATCCGACTCAAACCTCTTTTGCATCGGACAATCTAATAAAATATAAGCCAAAGAGAGAAAGCTCATTCCTTCATGATGTGACATGAAAGACCTTACAACAGCCTTTGACTGCCCTCTTGGTAATCGTGTAGATGTATAATCGATAGCCTCATAGAAACCAAATTTACCCATAAACCCTTCATCAGCAAGACGCTCAAGATTAGCACATGCTTCCTCTGGCATCACCATCAGGGCAAGTGCAGTTGCGTATGGCGCTATTACCAAATCTTCAGAAAGTCCTCTTTTGAGTCCAAGCCCTGGCACTCCAAATGCACGATACTGATAGCTGAGCTGAACATCAACGGTATTATAGCCCGATTCTGAAATACCCCATGGTACACCTCTGAGTTTCCCATATTCGATTTGTCTGATCACTGCTGCCTTACAGGTTTGATATAGTAAAGAGTTTTCATATGTTGGCATAACTATGAGAGGCATAAGGTATTCGAACATTGAACCACTCCATGAAAGAAGAACAGGCCCACCATCGACAGTTGTAAGAAGTCGCCCAAGTGCGAACCAACTTTCCTGTGGCACCTGATCCTGGGCAATGGCTACAAAACTCGACAATCTTGCTTCTGAAGCCAATAAATCATAATAACTCGAATCGCGCCGACGGTCTTCAACATTATATCCGACAGTTTGCAAATGACGTGATTTGTCATAAAGAAAATCATATTCCATGTTTGCAAAATCTCCTGATTGTCGGGCAAGGGCTTCTATAAGGTCAATCCTTTCCCCTGCATGATCAATAGCTTTCCTGAATAACCCTCTGAACTCATCATTCATTTCCAGGGCATCAGTTTTGGCGATTTCGCGCAAAGTTGGAATAGTATTTATATTCGGATATTTTTCCAATATTTCAGGAGAAACCGGAAGTAATAACCATGGGGCCAGATATGTCAATTCATCAAAAGCGCTCTGGCATTGCCGGGCAAGATTATTTGCCCAAATTCTGTATTGTTCATCAGTATCAGAAGCAAAAACATTTACAATTTCACTAGAAGATGCTGAAAGTTTTTCCAGACATTTACGCATATTAACAAGCGTAACCGGATGCTCATTTAACACTACATTCAAATCATTCCGAAATTGAACGATTTGTGCAGATATTGATTTTCCTGCCAGCTCTATAAGGATTTGTAATGTATCATTAATCCCTTCAAAAAGACGAGGTCCAAGTATTTTTTGATCAGGCAGTGTGAGAAGTCCCTGCTTTAGGGTCAACAGATGACCAGCAAGGTTTCCACTGTCAACTGATGAAATATAAAAGGGCCTTAAGGGTTTCAAAGATTGAGTATTGTACCAGTTAAAGAAATGGCCATGGTATTTTTCCAGCAAATTCATTGTACTGAATGCATTTGAAGTTCGTTCAAGAAGTTCACCGGTAAAAATATAACCAAAATCGTATGCGGACAGGTTTGCCAGCAGTGAAAGCCCCATATTTGTTGGTGAAGTGCGATGTGCAATCACTGAAATGGGATGTTCCTGATAATTGTCGGGGGGTAACCAATTATCATCAGGGCCAGCAAAGGTTTCAAAGTAAGACCAGGTTTTACGAGATATATCTCTGAGAAAGCGATATTGTTTATCTGTCAGTTTTGCGGCACGCGGGACAAGAGGCCAACTGATCCACCATGCAATAACCGGAAAAACAAACCAAAATCCTATAATTGGCCAAACCATTGCAAACGTTTTCGGAAACAAAATCAAAAGACAGGTTGTGGATAGAATTGCAATAAAGGGAGATATCCACATGGTCCGAAAGGAGTCAATAAGATTAAACTTACTATGGTGTTTGTCACTTACCATAGGATTCCATTCGAGAAGCCGTTTTTTTGAGATAAACAACCTCCAGCATGTTCGCAATAAAGCATCTATACTATAAAATGCTTCGTATGGAAGGCTTATAAGCATAAATGCAGCCTGATAAAGCTGTCTGGCAGCCGATTGTCTGGCCGCCTTTAGATGCTGCCGAAGTGATACGTCCTCTGGCTTCTGGAATATGTAAACAACAGAAATAATCAATGAAGGAATTAAAATAATTCCAATCACTGCTAAAGTCCAAAACCATGATGATGATAAAATAGTCCAGCCTGTCAACAAAAGCAGTGTCAGCGCTAAAGGAATAAGACTACGCCTGAGGTTATCCAGGATTTTCCACAACGACAAAAGGGACAAAGGGTTTTTTGGGGATATACCATTTAATTTAGGTAAAAATGGTAATAACCAGGGGATCAATTGCCAGTCGCCCCTTATCCAGCGCGATCGGCGGTTTACATCCAACCTGTAACTTGCAGGATACTCTTCAAATAAAAGAACATCGCTTAACAATCCCGACCGGGCATAACAACCTTCCAGAAGATCATGGCTCAAAATTCTGTTTTCCGGAAATCGTTCCTTTAGTGTTTGTTCAAATGAATCAACATCATATATACCTTTGCCAATAAACGACCCCTCACCAAATAAATCCTGGTACACATCAGAAATTGTACGGGTGTATGGATCTATTCCGGGTTCACTACCAAAAAGTTTTGCATACCTTGACCGGTTTGTACCAGGTAAACTCACAGCAACCCTGGGTTGAAGAATGCTGTATCCTTCTGTTACACGATGTTTTATGATATCGTATTTTGGTTTGTTGAGAGGATGCGACATGGCCCCTATAAATTGTCGCGCTGAATCGCGCGGTAATTGCGTATCGGAGTCAAGTGTAATAACATACTTAATTTTTTTTAAAACATCAGTCTCACCAATGATCAACGAAAACATACTTTCATGTCCACCACGTAACAGGGAATTCAAATCTGATAACTTTCCCCTCTTTCGTTCATACCCCATCCATATCCGATCTTTAGGATTCCATTTTCGCGGACGATGAAAAAGAAAAAATGTATCGTTATTTTCTCCCGGGTATTTTTCATTTAGTTCTGTAATTTTTTTGCTAACCAGCTGAATAAGTTGGTCATCTTCCTCTATTTTTTCCTCTGTTGCATCTTTAAAATCAGTCAATAACCCGAAGTGTAAGTTTTCATCCTGATTTGCCAGAAAACGTACCTCCAAAGCTTCTGCCATATTTTCAATATTTTGAAGGCTTAAAAGCATAGCAGGAACCACAACCAACGATCGTGATTCAGGCGGTATCCCTTTCGAATAATCAAGTCGCGGCAATGGATATGGGTCAACTAAAAGTGTGGCCAGCCAGTTCACAAGGGCTACTGCCAGATAACTGGTACATGTAATCAGGAGAAAACCTATGACCCAGATATGCCAGCTGCCAATTCCATTACTATGAGCCTTTTCTAAAAGGCCCCAACCGAAGGTTAATGTCAATAATATAATTGAACCCAGGTAGAAAAACAAAGGAAACCGGAAAACCGTTTTTCTAAATATCGATGATAAATTATATTTTATTTTTGTAAAGCGTTCAAGTTGAGGCAGGCCCTTACCAATGAGGTAAAATCCGACATGGGCTGTACGGTCCCCTGGTCCATTCAGTTCAGCTCCATTTTTTGCAAGTTCAATAGTTTTACGTGTCACCTCAACTTCAGAAAAGTTGCATTTTTTTGCAATCTTTTCTATAACATGACGATAGTGGTCACGCGTATTAAAATCCATTGAGCTATATGCTTCGGCAGGGTCCTCGTGCAAAACATGTTCTACATGGCTCATAGATTCAACAAATTCACGCCAATCCATAGCTCCCAGGAAACGAAGGCTGCCTATGCTATTACTGATAGAGACCTGATCTGCGGCTTGTTGTTGATTTCCATACTGAATTAACTGGACTATTGTCTGATTTGATTCAGAAAGCCGTTGTTCAATCCAGGTCAATGGAAATGCCAATGCCGGACTTTGTCCCTGCAAGCGCCGGACAAATTCAGAAACAAATGGGGTTGACATTGGAGGATCGGACCTTGCCATATCAGCAATTATCAGGATCAAGCTCTTTGGGTCCTTTTCTGCAATTTCTATCATTTGGTCAGCCCAGGAATCAGCAAGGTCACGGTCGATCCTACCAGCAGCTACCCTGGTAGCTACACGACGAAGGTTCTCGATAAGGGCCAACCGTAACATTATTGGGATAGCCCATAATTCACCCAATTTTAAAGTAGTAATAGTTTGATATGCTGTTACAAAACGGCTTAGGCTTCGGGGATCAACCCGCCCATCTCCATGTGATATGATTTCTTTTGCGATATCGTAAACACGGGGAAGCCCGGCAGACGGACCATTAAGTAAACGGGGCAATTCCTTACTATAACCCTTTGGCAAATGTCTTCTCCCGGTACGTATCTGCTCTTCAATTAAATAAAAATTATCAAGCAGCCATTCACCCGCGGGCGTAATTTGCCGATTGGCTTTAACTGCTTCTGTTACAATATCGTGTACTTCCTGCAGGATAGCTTCATTTTCTGCAAGACGGGAAAGAAGTTGCTGGTCAGGATCAACTTTTGGGCCCAGTATATGTAAACCTGCTAAGGTTTTTCCATACTGCTCCATTTGTTCCGTACTAAATAATTCCGAACGTAGGGGTGGTTCACCATCGGCATATTTTTGAGAAAGGTCATTTTCCCAGAGATGGGATTTCAAACGGTGCAAAGAATCGTTAATTATAGCAGGGCCTACCTTCATATTTTACTAATCTTTTATAAAAAAATTCGTCAATTCAACTAATTATTAAACTTAAACAACTTATTAATCATGCGAATTAAGGGTTAAACTAAACTATCTGAATTTAGTATTCTGGTTCTTTGCACTTACAGCTTATATAAGCTATTCCAATAAATTCATCTTCTTTACAATATCTTTTGTAGAACGGAAACTATATTTTACCTGATTGGATTCCAGGGTAACATTGGACTTTTCAACATTCAGGACTAAATCATGTTGCTTCATTTCATTACTAAGATAATTTGCCAATAAAAGGGCTTTTTCCACACCATCGCCACGCCCAAAATTCCAAACTTCATCGGGTTGTGCAAGACGCTGTGTATCGTAAATCGAATCATTGGGCATACCGGATATCAAATGATATACTGTATCTGCCGTTTTGCCCTTCAGACCTTCCAGCGAAACGGGGTTTCTCTCTAATGCAGCTTTCACAAAAGGTTTCCAATCTATTTTATCCATTTGCCTATAGGCATATAGCGACAACGAGGCAACTTCATCATCACCGGCTTTCTCTGATATTAACTGTAAAATTTCCTGGCGGGTTTGGTTCACATTTATGTTTAACGCTTCGGTTTGTACAAATTGCTTATTGATTGCCGGAAGTTGCGGTTGAACCTTTAAAAAATGAGCAAGATCGTTGAAAAGCAATTTAATATTCTCCTCCGTATTACATTTGTTTGCCGTTGCATGATCAAAACAATGGTTCATGATGGCATTCACATCAGCACCTTTGTTTTTTTCAAGAAAACCTTCAATATCCTGAACAATGATGCGGTTCTCAAGCGGTGTATGGCTGAACTCCTCTTCTTCAATCTCATTGATTAAAGCGTCGCGGGTAGTTTCCGAAAAACTATGTTTGGTGGAATGTTCATATTCAAATATCGTTTCCAGGGCAATATAATGATTATGACCATGTATAAAGTGCCTGTATTGGAAGCACTTTTTAAAATTCATATGATAGCGCAGAAAATTTATAAATATAACCGGAGAAAGCTCTGTTGTAAGAAATTTTTTAAGTTTTTCGGAAAAATGTTGATATGCATTAACATTAATGGTTGCCTTTTCATACATATAGTGAATGTAACCGGATATGTGTGAAACGATGGTTACCTTTTCATTTTCAATGGCCCTGCGCGCCCTTGCAGACAAGGACGTTCCGTTAAACCACATTCTTTTAGTAACAATTCTTCTGTTATTGGTAAGCACGCCCTCATTGATGTCAATAAAATCCTGCGAATGCAGGGGGGTACTGATCAGAAAAATGTTTTCCAGCGGAATACGGCCCACTATAAAAAGCGCAGCGGCATACAAAACGGAAAATGAAACACATTCGCCCGCCCCGTTGCTAAAGGATTCCTTAAAACGAAATGCCGTCATAGCTTCTATAGTTTCGGTTTTCCAATAAGGGATTATGTCGCTGGTATATTTATCCAATCCAAAATGTCTCCTGATGTCAATGTTAAAATAGTATTTATCACCTTCGTACCCAAATAAAGCGTTCGACTGCTTTACAATGTCCATATCAATAAAGTCCTTAAACCGGTTTATTTCTGTGTACTTTGTCGTCAATCCCCAGGTATCCAGATCAAGGTTAAATACATAATGATCCATAATGTATTGTTTGATCCGGGTTACTTTATAATTAAATGATTTTTTGTGAATATCCTTAAACCATGGGTCATCGCGCCATGTCCAGACAATAGGGCTCATGATATTAGCGATAACCAGAGGAAAAAGTAATTCGGGGAAAACAAATATCTCCATGTCGGACAGCGAAAAGGCCGAAGAGTATTTCTCCAGTGTTGTTTTGTCGGAAAAGTCAGGCATTAATGGCATTTTTTATTTCAAATTTTCTAATTCGTTCGATTTATAAATTTAACTGAAAATACGCAATATTTTAAAAACATCTCAAGCATAAAAAGAAAATGTGTGAATGATGTAACTCTTTTCAAAAGTTATGTAACACTTACAGGAATTAAGCGGATTACCTTTGAGATATAGTGCATAATAATGATTTAGAACTATCACAATAAATCTTTAAAAATAGAAATTATGAATATCAAAAGAATCTTTGGGGCGTTACTTACTGTCCTCGGAATAGTTAGTCTTATTTATGCTGCAGTATTATTTGTAAATAACTCAGGCGGTACGCGTGATATTAAAGCGCTTGTCATTTACGGCATACTCGGCCTTATATTCTTCATTGCCGGCATTAGCCTAATACGCACAACAAAAGACGAATCATAATGTGTGAATGATGTAATGCTTTTCAAAAGTTATGTAACACTTATCCAGCTGAAGTTGCTCAACTTAGTTCTCTCAAAATTCATTATTATCAATTGCGTGTAATAGCCGAGGATATCTGGGATTTAGGAGCATTTAATGACAGAAGTTGGTTTTGGAACAGATGACAACAATGATGTAGTTAGCAAAACATTATAATATCAAAATAAATATCAAGGCCATGAAAAAAATTGAAGCAATTATTCGTAAAGAAAAATTCGAAGAGGTGAGAAAAGCCTTGCACGAAGCAGATATTGACTTCCTATCCTGGTGGGATGTAAGAGGACAAGGAACTGAAAAACAAGCGCGTATATTCCGTGGTGAAGCCTATGACGTCAGTACCATCGAGAGAATCAATCTCTCTTTTGTCGTTCGTGACATTAATTTAGAAAAATCGGTTAACGCCATCTTAAAATCTGCACATACCGGAGAAAGTGGCGATGGGAGAATATTCATTATTCCCGTAGAGCAGTCCGTCCGCATCAGAACAGGAGAAAAAGGCAATGAATCCCTTTATGATAAGAAAGTAAAATAAATTTAAATTTTACTATAAACCTATTAACCAATCACTTGTAAAATTATTTGTTTAATGATTAAACGCTAAAAGCATGGAAGAACATATTGTTAAAATTTTGAATATTAAACAGGTGACTCATGATGTTAAAACATTTCAGATTGAAAAACCAAAAGGATATTCATTTATACCTGGTCAGGCTACCGAAGTATCCATAAACGTGCCTGCACTCAGGAACGAAAAAAGGCCATTCACTTTTACGTGCTTAAATACTGCTTCTTATCTCGAATTTACTATTAAAATCTATCAGCAACATAAAGGGATAACGAATGAACTCGGGAAGCTTAAAACGGGTGCTGAATTGATTATCAGGGATGTGTGGGGTGAAATCGCTTATAAAGGTAAAGGTGTATTTATAGCCGGTGGCGCGGGTATTACTCCTTTTATTTCCATATTGAGGGATATTCAAAATAAAAATGAAATCTCTGGCAACATGTTGGTATTTGCGAATAAAAAAAACGCTGATATTATACTCGAAAATGAATTGAAAAAAATTTTGGGTAAAGCCTTCATCAATATTTTGTCGGATGAAAAAGCGGATGGTTATTTTCAAGGGACGATCGATGAAGCTTTCCTAAAAGCCAACATCCCTGCATTGAATAAAAAATTTTATGTATGTGGCCCCCCGCCTATGATGGACGCCATACTGAAACAGTTAGCAAACTTAGGTGTTGGTGAAAATTCAATAATTATTGAAAAAATGTAATATGCACCATAAAGTCTGTAAGTGATTCAAACCTTAAAAAGGAAAAGAAACCACGTGGCTTTGCAAGAAAGAAGAGTCCAAATAAATCAGCACATCAAATAAATAGTGTCTGTTACGAATTCTTTCTTTTCTTCGGGCTTTTAACAAGGCTAGATTTAATTCCTGACAGGATAGATTTGAAGCAATAATTAAAAAGAAATCTTTCGGGATCTCTTTCATAATCTATAATTCCCTCTCTCACGTCTTCATTCGGAATTGGGTTTGAATCCAATACTTTTCTTTTGGCAATTAATGAAATAAGCCTCTCTCTAAAGGCTGTGGTATCATCCGTCCGTTTATTCTTAACTGCAATATCCAATCCATGATAAAGCATGATCATTTTGCCGGTTGCTTTAGTGTTATTTGCCGTAAAGCTGAAATTCATTGCATCTATTTTACCGGATGTAACATAAATAAAAGCATTTTTCTCCAGCATAGGATTCAATTCATTTGCTTCAAAGCCTGAAAGAGTTCCATTCAATGAAAATGTGTTATGGTTGTCGAATATTCTCCCTTTTAATAAAATGGTCATCTTGCCTTTTCCCATTAACAAGGCATCACCCCTAAGTTCTAAAGAAGCGTTTTCTGTTTTGTAAATAGTGTCGTTAGTTATTTTGTAAATTTTAGCATGGATATCATTAAAGCTGATCCTTCCCGGCTCGTTTGCCTTTTCAACATGTTCGGTATACGTGACGTTCCCGCTTATAAGACCGATTGAATCAATGTGAATAATGCCGGGATAGTTGTAAATCATATCCTGGAATGCGGACTTGTTCACATGCCGGAATTTTTTTCGATTATCATCAAAAACATTCACATCCATTTTTCCTATTTCGATATAGGAACTTACCAGGCTCCTGGATTTGAAATAACCTGCGGCGGAAAAATCATGAACGTAAATGTTGCTGAACCCAGCTTCAATACAATCCGTTTGAAATTCATACCGTGATGTGAAATTATAATCTGCGTAATTCGGCTGAATAGAAAAGCTCTTTACCACTAAGGTTTTTGAAGTTGCAGAATAGATAATATCGCTGGCTGTATACGAATACATGCTGTCCGACGAAACTGAAAAGAGTTCTTCAGCTTCGAAATCAAATTGTTTAACGATGCCAAGGGATAAGGTATCCCTTTTCTCAACTTGTAAATCGTACACTTTCAAAACGCCTTCTTTCACCGAATAAGCCTGTGCGGTTAAAGTGCTTTGTATCGCCAGGTCTATTTTATCAAAAAAAATTCTACCTATCCTGATGTTCAAAGGCGAAACTATTGGTGGCGTTGCTTCACCCGAAAATGGAATCTTACCCTTAATACTGCTATTGTAAATGGTTACTTCACTGATGTCGATGTCATTTTTGAATATGACTTTCGCGAGATTGATGCCTTTGAATTTTATGGACGCTATTTTCCCTTTTACATCCCTGCCGGCTCTTTGCTCCTGCTTTGAGCATACTGTAATACTTTCCAATTCTAACCCTGATGAAATCATCAAAACATGAACCTTGTCTATTTCAACTATGTAATCTCTATTGTTTTCATTTAATGCTGCCTGTATTTTTTTTCCAATCCACGGCTCAACAAAGACTATCGTTAAAAATTTTATCAATAGCGCAACAGTAATTACCCCCAGCAATATTTTCAAAAATATTTTCATGTCATGATATTATGTTTGGATAGGAGGATAATGAATGATATAGTTGTTTGTAAATCTTTACAATGCAAAGATGCCGCAATTTGTTTTCAAAACCTTTACACAATTCCGGAAAAGAGTTACATTATTCACACACTAGGCACCAGACTCTCCAAAAAACGCAAAACAACTCGAAAATGTGTGAATGATATAATTTATTTCCAAAATTGTATAACAATTATCAGGATAAATAGAATCACCTTTGTCTAGTTCTGAAAAAACCTTAACGGAATAAGTCTCTGGAGCACTGATTAATTTTTGAAATTCTGTTTGGTGGAGTCTTTACCGGTTTGTCAGGTTGGCTAAACGGCATCAGGAACATGGAAATTTTCCAATCTTCCTTCCATGACCAACGAAAAGGTACACGAGCCTGTTACCCGTTAATCGGTTATTCAGGAAAAGACTGTCGCTAAATAGAATTTCTTTTTCATGAGCGATATTTTATGAGTTCTAAAAATCGACGTAAACTACTCGAAAATGTGTGAATGATGTAACTCTTTTCAAAAGTTATGTAACATTTTCCAGAATTAACAGACTTAAATTTAGCGCCATGAAAATTTATTCAGAACTTTCCCCGCCAGTTGCGATTAAATTTTAATAAAATGAACGAAAAACATTAAGCTGGCGTCGAAAAATTTATTAAATCCTTCGACAAACTGTTGGAGACCTTTGGCAAAACACCATACAGATGCTGATACAATAGGTTAGTGCCAGGTGGAAACCCAAAGAAAAATAAAAAAGGAGTATAAATATGGCAGTATTTGGATCACCCTTTTCAGGGTTAGCAAATGATAGGAAGCTCACGGATGCGGAGCTCATAAGAGCAGTACGTTTCATGGTAGCGGCAGAGTATGAAGCAACTCAGTTGTACATGCAGCTTGCCGAGTCAACCGACAACAAGCTCGCTGTGAAAGTGCTTAAGGACATAGCGGATGAGGAACGTGTCCACGTTGGAGAGTTTTTGAGATTGCTCCGCGAGCTTGCCCCCGATGAAGAAAAGTTTTATGCAGAAGGAGCAAAAGAAGTAGAAAAAGTAATTAAGAAGATGAAGTAAAGGTATCCCGGGAACAGATAAAAAATCCACCTGTAAAAAAGTAATACATATTATATTATATGATATAATAATAAACAGACAAAACAAAAATGACATGGCAAAATATTCAGAAAAAGCTCAAAGCAAAATTGAAATAGTAATGCATGAATTTAAAGAAGGAACTTTAAAATCGGGCAAAAATGGTAAAGTAAAAAGTAGGAAACAGGCAATTGCTATTGGGATAAGTGAAGCAAAAGAAGCCGGATTAAAAGTTCCATCAAAGAAAACTACCAAGATATAGTTGTTTGTAATTCTTTACAATGCAAAGATGCCGCAACTTGTTTTCAAAACCTTCATACAATTCCGGAAAAGAGTTACATTATTCACACATTAGTCACCAGACTCTCCAAAAAACGCAAAACAACTCGAAAATGTGTGAATTATGTAACTCTTGTCAAAAGTTATGTAACACTTATCCGGTTACTTGTGCTTAACTTGATCCTCTCAAAATTCAGTAATATGAAAAAAAATAGCGACAATACGAACCTTCGTAGCCGAAAGGCAGGCAACGAAGAGAAAAATAATCTTCAGGGATACCCGTTATATCCTGCCAGCGAAGATATTTATAGTAACTCTCAAGAAGAGAAGGATATAAATCCTGAGGATATTTCCAAAATTAAAGAATCAAATGATAAAGTTGGAACAAGTAACGAAAAAGATTTTAATAACGATGTATCCGGCAGCGATTTAGATATTCCCGGCTCAGAATTGGATGATCAACAAGAAAATATTGGGAGTGAAGATGAAGAAAATAACTATTACAGTTTAGGAGGAGATGATCATAACGATTTGGATGAGGATAAAGGAGAATAAAAAGCTCATAAGCGCCAAAAGAATATGCTGAACTGGCTGAGCAGATAAAAGAGAAAAAAGAAGAAAAACCCTAATTTTAAAACAATGGAAAGATTACTTGATGAAACAATGCCTGGAGCGGCCAGAGCAGAATATATTGAAGTAGAGCCCAATGTACGCCTTCATATTATAGATGCAGGCGAAGGCAGGCCTATTGTATTAATACCCGGTTGGCCCTTAAGTGATGAAATGTATGAATACCAATACAACGATCTGATAAATAAAAATTTCCGCGTAATTGGTATTACGTTAAGAGGTTTTGGCAAATCTGATAAACCTTACGGAGCGTATGATTACGATGTACACGCGTTGGATATAAAAAAGGTTTTAAGTAAACTTGATATAACAGATGCTGTTTTATGTGGTTTTTCCATGGGCGGGGCCATTGCGATTCGCTATGTGTCTTCAGATAATGGGGCACATGTTTCTAAGCTGGCTTTGTGCGGAGCAGCAGCCCCGATTTGGACACAACGCAAAGATTTTCCATACAATCTTCCAAAAAGCGCGGTTGATGACTTAATTGCATTGAACTATCAGGACCGGCCAAAGCTTTTATCCAATTTCGCAAAGATATTCTCCGCTACTGAAACTTCCTTAAATGAAGGGATCGGCAATTGGCTGAATGGAATTGGTTTAAGCGCATCTTCTCATGCAACAGCTCAATGTTTAATAGCATTGCGCGATACAGACCTGAGAAGTGACCTGGAGAAAATAACAATTCCGACAGTGATTATGCATGGCAAAAAAGACAAAATATGTACTTTTGACCTGGCTGAACAGATGAAAGCCGGAATCTCAAATTCACACATTGTTGCTTTTGAGAATAGCGGCCATAGCTTGTTTTTGGAGGAAACTCATAAGTTTAATGCAGAGTTGATCAAATTTGCGGGAAAATAAGCTGAATGTACCGACAATTCATAAATACATGACTTTCGTAGACTATTATAAAATATTAGGGGTAGATAAAAAGGCAACGCCAAAGGACATCAAAAATACATACCGGAAATTGGCCAGAAAGTATCATCCCGACTTAAATCCAAATGATAAAGATGCTAAAAAGAATTTTCAACAGATCAATGAAGCAAATGAAGTATTGAGTGATCCCGAAAAGCGTAAAAAATATGACCAATACGGAAAGGATTGGCAACATGCTGAACAATTTGAAAAAGCAAAACAATATCAGGAACAATCGTCAAATTATCGTGAACCAAGGTATTCAGGGGCACAATCCGAAGGGGATTTTTCCGATTTTTTTGAATCCATGTTTGGTGGGGCCGCAAACGCTGGCAGAAGCAGACAGGTAAAATACAGGGGAGAAGATTACAATGCAGAATTACATCTCGACCTCATCGATGCATATAAAACCCACAAACAAACATTAACTGTAAACGGAAAAAGCATACGGATCAATATCCCTGCCGGAATTGAAAATGGGCAAACAATTAAAATAGCTGGGCATGGGGGCCAGGGAATAAATGGTGGGCCGAATGGCGATTTATATATTACATTTTCAATAGCCAATAACCCCAAATTTAAACGATTGGGAAATAATTTATATGCGACAGTAAATTTAGATTTATACACAGCAGTGTTGGGAGGTGAAATCACCATAGATACCTTAAGCGGAAAAGTAAAACTTAAAGTAAAGCCCGAAACGCAAAATGGAAGTAAAATAAAGTTAAAAGACAAGGGATTTCCTGTTTATAAAAATGAGGGGCATTTTGGAGATTTGCACATAACATATACAGTTAATATCCCAACAAATTTAACGGATAAGCAAAAAGCATTATTTACCGAATTGTCTAAATCGTAATTTTAAAAATGTAAACAATGCAAACGGAAAATTTAATAGCCATAAATGAATTCTGTATCAACCATAACATTGAAATTTCATTTATCAGTTCATTACAACAAACCGGACTGATTGAAATTACTACCATTAAAGAAACTGGATTTATTGATGCCAGCCAGCTACAACAATTAGAGAAAATTGTCCGCTTCTATTACGAGTTGGATATTAACCTGGAAGGTATTGAGACCGTCACTCATTTATTAAAGCGAATAAATTCGATGCAGGATGAAATTATTGAGCTCAAGAATAGGCTTCGTCTTTATGAAATAAATGAAAGCGAATAAAACGTTTTGCGAACAAAAATGTGTGAATTATGTTAATAATTAAAAGCATATATGGTTCCAACATTTCTTAACTTAAAATTATTAAATCATGAAAAAAATTGCAACAATTTCAATCGTAGCCGTAGCGGCTTTATTATTTGCATTTAAAACAATAGAGAATGCAACATGGTCGTTAGACAAAGCCCACGCAAAATTAGGCTTTACAATAACCCACTTGATGGTTTCAGATGTGGAAGGATGGTTTAAAACCTTTGATGCAAAAGTTACTTCATCCAAAGAAGACTTTTCAGATGCTGTAGCAGAAATGACGGCAGATGTAAATAGTATTAATACCGACAATGAACAGCGTGACAAACACTTGAAAAGTCCGGATTTTTTTGATGCAGCAAAATACCCTGCCATTACTTTTAAAAGCAAAACATTCAAAAAAGTGAGCGATAAAAATTATAAAGTAACGGGCGACCTCACCATGCATGGGATCACAAAAACAGTTGAGTTGGATGCTACTTGTAGGGTTGGTACAAATCCCATGAGCAAACAGACAATTGCAGGTTTTAAAATAACAGGATTGATAAAACGTGCCGATTTTGGTATTGGTACATCAATGACTTCCACTCTATTAGGCGATGAAGTTTCAATTGTTGCCAACGCCGAATTTATAAAAAAGTAACCTGCATAAACTTTCAATATTATGAATAGCTTTGGATAATACAAAGTATTCTTGCCAGGATGCTTTTCATGGCAGGAATTATGAAATCAACCCAACTTATGGAAAATATCTGGAGCTATTCATTAACTGTTTTTATGGCATTTTTTGCCATTATGAACCCTATTGCCAATATTCCAATTTTTGTTCAGTTAACAGAAGGACTCGACGAAAAGAAAAAAAAATTCTAAAATAGCCAACATTGTTGCATTTCTAATTGTTTTAGCGTTTATTTTAATAGGTGTGCTGGGAGCAAATATGTTGATACAAGGAATCAAATTAGCGTTTAATATTTGAGTTCATTTCGAAAGGTTAATTTAATATTACTAAGGCCGGTTAAGTTTCTAAAATTCATAATATCCGTCAGTCAAACCGGTTTCACTGTAGTAAATATTAAAAGTAAAAAGTTTTCTATTCTGAGGCTATCGGAGTGGGTGCTTATGTTTTAAATAAAAAAGTAATGCTTAATGTGTGAATCATGTAACTTATTCCCGAAGTTGTGTAATATACACTTCCTTAAAGCTTCTTACTTTTGTATTGTTGTGAAAATTCATTCACAATGTAAATTATAGTAAAATGACAAATAGGGCAACACCAATCAAAAAGAAACGCTATTAAGCGTGGAACTTTGCCCTGTGCGCTGAATTCAAAGGATTGTCAAGAACGAACCCATGTTAAGTTTAGTTGCAGAACCTGTTGCGGTTGCATTGGCTACATTGGCATCCTTGCCGGAGACACGCGTTAAACGACTCATGAATTTAACCCTATGAGAACTATTCTACTGCTTGTTTTTTCAAATGTCTTCATGATTTTTGCATGGTATGGGCACTTAAAATATGGGCACGACTGGCCACTCTGGAAAGTAATCCTGGTGTCATGGGCAATTGCGTTTTTCGAATATTGTCTGGCGGTACCGGCGAATCGCCTCGGTTATGGAGAGTTCTCAGGTTTCCAGCTCAAAATCATTCAAGAGGTCGTCACGCTCATTGTCTTTATTGTGTTCGCAATCACGTTTCTTGGGGAGAAACTTACGTGGAATTATCTTGTTGCCATTATGTTTCTCGGTTTCGCTGCTTTCTTCGCCTTCGCATTTAAGGCAACCTGATCAATAATTTGAAAATTATAGAAAATCTCAAAAATGAGAAAAAAACGAGGATGTATATTTACCCTATTTATCGGGTTAGTCTGTTTATCAGCCAATGCCCAAAACACATGGTCGTTAAAAGCATGTGTTGATACTGCTTTTAAAAAGAATATATCCCTCAATCAGGAACAACTGGCCAGCCAAATAAACAAAATTTACCTTACACGATCCAGGGCGGCGTTGTTTCCTAATCTTAATTTGAATGATCTACATAGTCTGCATTCCGGATCGGTTCAGGATCCATACACGTATCAATATACCAAACAAAGCATATCAACAAACGACCTTTCGTTAAATAGCTCTGTGACGCTTTTTAACGGATACCTCCTTCTCAACACCGTTAAGCAAAACAAGCTCATTTATGAAGCCGGCATGCTCGATGTCGAAAAAACGAAAAACGATATTTTGCTTAATGTGGTTGCCGGCTATATGCAAGTATTAATGGATTACGAGGCTATACGTGAAGCTCAGGATCAGGTAGCCGTAAGCACTACACAGGTTGCACAAATTAAACAGTTTGTCGATTTTGGGAAGCTGGCGGAATTAAGTTTGCTTCAGATACAATCACAATTGGCCTCGGATAAACTAATTATGGTAAATGCCGAAAATCAGTTACAATTGGATAAGTTAACCTTGCTGCAATTGATGGAAATACCCATAAGGAACGATTTTGACATACAGCGGATGGAGCTTAATGAATTGTTTCCTGAAACGCCTATGTCGACCGAAGAAATAGATAAAATTTCCGAAAATTTTCTGCCACAGATTAAAAGTGCATCGCAGAAAACGGATGCTTCGCTCTATAGTTTAAAAATGGCCGAAAGCGGAAGGTTGCCTAAGCTCACATTGGGCGGAGCTATCAGTACGGGATATTCTAGCGCCAAAACCGATTTCTACATGAATCAATTTAAAAACAATGTTAGCCAACAGGTAAGCCTCACGTTGGCTGTTCCTATCTTCAATAACCTCATGACAAAAAGCAATGTGGCCATTGCTAAAATAAACGTGCAGAGCTCGCAATGGAACGAACAGCAAACTAAAAATGATGTTCGGAAGAATATCGAAATGGTCTATACTAACCAGGTGATGGCTGGGAAAAAGCTCATTGCAACACAGGAACAAATGGAATTGGAAAAACGCACCTACTTCGACATGGAAAAAAAGTTTAACGTTGGAACGATGGGAGCAACCGATTTTCTTATTGAGAAGAACAACTACAACAAAGTCGCAATGCTTCTAATTCAGGCAAAGTACGATTATGTATTAAAAGCAAAAATGGTCGATTTCTATCTGGGCAAACCGCTAACGTTTTAAAAAAAGACGGGAAACTGAAAATTACAAAAATGAAAAAAATAAGCAACAACCCGGTTCCTAAACCTGAAATGACATCTAATAATGAGGCAGCAATACCTCAAAGTGGTCGTCATGCAAAATTACGAGCCTTCATGAAACAACGCTACGTCTGGCTGATAGGTGCAATCCTCGTCGTCATAGCAGGATTCTTCATTTACCATTGGGTATTTGGTAAAGCCAAAGTACTCTATGCAACTGCATCTGTTGAACGCGGCAATATAGAAAACGCTGTGGTAGCGGCAGGCATCGTACAGCCCATCAAGTATGTCGATGTGGGTGCTCAAACTTCCGGTTTGCTGAAATCGCTAAAGGTCATGCGAGGCGATCAGGTCGAAAAGGGCCAATTGCTTGCAGAAATAGATTCGACATTGACGCAAACAGCGATCACTTCTGCAAAAGCAACGCTCGAAAATATGACCTCTCAGCGTTCTTTGAAACAAGCACAACTTATACTCGCCAAATTGCAACAAAATCGCAACGATTCTCTTTTCGCTTACCATTCTATTTCAGCCAGCGACCATGATATAACACAGGCCAATTACGATGTTGCTTTTGCCGATGCTGCTTCGCTATCAGCACAGATGAAACAAGCGTCCGCTTCGATAAATACCGCTAAAGCAAATCTGGGTTATACAAAGATAACAGCACCAATGGCAGGGGAAGTCGTTTCCATTAGTCTTCTGGAAGGGCAAACTCTTAACGCTAATCAGCAAGCGCCAAATATTATGCGGCTTGCCGACATCAGTACCGTGACGGTCTGGGCGCAAGTATCGGAAGCGGACATTGTCCGTGTCAAACCCAATCAATATGTCTATTTCACTATCCTTGGCGATACACATCGTTGGAATGGCATAGTTCGGCAAATCCTACCTACCCCAGAACTCATCAATAATGTAGTGTTTTACGATGTGCTGTTCGATATTCCGAATCCGGAACGTGAACTGAAGATTCAGATGACGGCACAGGTTTTCATAGTATTGGAACAGGCGAAGGGCGTTTTGCTGATACCAACAGCTGCTATCGGCAATGCCAATGAAGGGGCTGAAATCAAAGTAAAGGTATTAAAAGCCAACGGTAACGTTGAATTGCGTACAATTAAAATTGGCATTAAAGGCGAAATATCAGCGGAGGTCAAGAGTGGCCTTAAAGAGAAGGAACTTGTTGTAATCAGGGAAATCAAGGCAAAAGACAAAACTAAAAGTGCACTGAGTGCGCAGAAGGGTCGATAATGTCAAAGCCACTCCTCGAATTAAATAAGGTTACCCGTACCTATCTATCAGGTGGCGAGCCGCTGACCGTGCTCAAAGAAGTAAGCCTGACAATTCAGAGCGGCGAATTCGTCGCCATTATGGGAGCATCTGGCTCAGGCAAGTCTACCCTTATGAATATCATTGGATGTCTTGATAAGCCTTCGGTCGGCACTTATAGTATCCGTGGCGTTGAAGTAGCCAGTCTAAATGGCGACGAGCTGGCAGCATTGAGACGCGATACCTTTGGCTTCATCTTTCAACGCTACAATTTGATGTCCGATCTGAGTGCTCTCGAAAATGCTGAGGTTCCCGCAGTTTACCGAGGCATGGCAAAAGCTCAGCGACAGGAACATGCCCGTGATTTGTTGCAGGAACTCGGTCTTAGCGATCGTTTGCAACACCATCCCAACCAGCTTTCAGGAGGCCAACAACAACGCGTCAGCATCGCCCGGGCTCTTATGAACGGTGGACCTGTGATTTTGGCAGATGAACCCACTGGAGCACTTGACAGTGAGGGTGGTAAGGAAGTCATGACCATTCTGGAAAAGTTGCACGGGCAAGGGCATACGATCATTTTAGTAACTCACGACAGTGACATCGCGGCTTATGCGCACCGCATCGTTCGCATTGCCGATGGGCGCATCACATCCGATGAGCAAAAGCAGAAAGAAACGGTTGTTAAACAGCTGCAAATTGGAGAAACGGGCAATGATGTTAAATCAGGTTTGGCAGTCCTTGGTGAAGCTCTGATGATGGCTTTGCGCTCGCTGGTAAATAATCGGATGCGAACTGC
>Ga0182027_10001756_pt1 | contig 35678 bp, 30 predicted proteins | sample 712E1DmetaG_FD_121300 | JGI IMG/M metagenome (GOLD analysis project Ga0182027, IMG submission 121300) | Permafrost microbial communities from Stordalen Mire, Sweden - 712E1D metaG (Illumina Assembly) | ecosystem: Environmental > Terrestrial > Soil > Wetlands > Permafrost | place: Sweden...
CCAGGCGGTGGTTACTGTGTTCGACCAAGCGTGGCTGAGATTGAAGATGTCCTCGAGCTTCGGCGACAAGTTGCTGTTCAAATTCGTCAGGAATCCGAAGATGAGGAACAGGCCTGTGACGATGATGAACGGCCCGGTGTAACTGGCCGCGGCCGCGGGTTTGGAGCGCGTAGCCATAAAAGATCTTCCTCCGCCAAATGCAAAGAAAAAAGCTCGAAAGGTTTCGCAAACACTCTACGCACCGGCAGGACTTCAAGTCCAGTGGAAAATGAAAATGTTTTCAGCGCGATTTGGCCGGGTTGGCGCCCCCGGATTTCACTTGCCGGACTTGAAATTCCCGAGCCATTTACACTAAAGGTGCATGATTCCCACCCTCACCTGGACCCCCGAGGGCGTCCGCTTCATCGATCAGACCAAGCTCCCGCTCGAAGAGAGCTATGTGCTCGCCACTACCTACGAACAGGTGGCCGATGCCGTCACGACCATGGTGGTGCGCGGCGCGCCTGCCATCGGCGTCTCGGCGGCTTACGGCATTGCCTTGGGCGCGAAAAACACCAAAGCCGGAACCGCCGGGGAATTTGCCCCCGAATTCGAGAGAATCTGCGCGCGACTCGCCGCAACCCGCCCCACGGCCGTCAATCTCTTCTGGGCCATCGACCGCATGAAGGCGCTGTTCGCCAGCCTGCGGGCCTCCGGCGCGACCCTCGCCCAAATCCAGGAAAAGATCCAGGCCGAAGCGCACGCCATGTACCAGGAAGATATCGCTGCCTGTAAGGCGATGGGCGCCCACGGGGCCGGGTTACTGCCGCAAGAGGGCAGCGTCCTGACACACTGCAACGCCGGAGCCCTGGCCAGCTGCGGCTACGGGATGGCGCTGGGCGTCATCCGCACTGCGGTCGAGCAGGGCAGGCGCATCCACGTCTTTGTGGACGAAACGCGGCCCTTTCTGCAGGGCGCGCGGCTCACCGCGTGGGAGCTGATGGCCGACGGCATTCCCACCACCGTGATCTGCGACAACATGGCCGCCAGCTTAATGCGGCAGGGGAGGATTCAGGCCGCAATTGTGGGCGCGGACCGCATCGCCGCCAACGGCGACACCGCAAACAAGATCGGCACCTACAACGTTGCCATCCTGGCCCGTGAGCACGGTATCCCGTTTTACGTGGCCGCGCCGTGGTCCACCATCGATCTCGCCACCGCGACCGGCGACGCCATCCCCATTGAAGAGCGCCCGTCACGGGAAGTCACGCACCTCGCCGGCAAGCAGATCACGCCCAATGGCGTCGGCATCTGCAACCCCGCCTTCGACGTCACCCCGGCCCGGTACATCACGGCCATCGTCACTGAGCGCGGGGTGCTGCGCGCGCCGTACACGGAATCACTCAAAGAGATGGAACTGGTGAGCTAGATCGAGGGATCCGATCGCAACGCTCACGCCAGCGTGCGCACTTCGCTCGATGTGCCTCCCGCCGCGGGAATGTAGCACTTCAAGCTGTAATCCATCACCATCCGGTCGGCGTTGAAGCGCCATCCCAGCGTGCGGATGGTCCGCTTCATGCGCCTGATCCAGCCCCGCGGCAGCCCGTCGCGGTCCCGGTTGTAGTAGAGCGGAATCACTTCGTCCAGAAGCACGCGGTAAAGCGCCTCGCCATCGCGGCTGTCGTGCACATCCATGTTGGAGTGGGTTCTTCCCGTGCCAATGGCGAAGCCATTGATCCCGTCGTAGGCTTCCGCCCACCAGCCGTCGAGGATTGAGAGATTCAGGCCGCCATTCAGCACCACCTTCATGCCGCTGGTGCCCGAGGCCTCCAGCGGGCGGCGCGGATTGTTGAGCCACACATCGACACCCTGGACGAGGTGGCGGCCCACGTTGATGTCGTAGTCCTCCACAAAGACAAATTTATCGGCGAAGTCAGTGTGGCGCATCATCTGCGCAATCTGCTGCAGCACCCTCTTGCCCGGCTCGTCATGCGGGTGCGCCTTTCCGGCAAAGACGAACTGCACCGGGCGCTTGGCGTCGTTGACCATCGCGGCCAGCCGTTCGAGATCCTTCAGCAGCAGGTTGGCGCGCTTGTAGGTGGCAAAGCGGCGGGCAAATCCGATGGTCAAAGCGTCGGGCGAGAGCACTTTGTCCAGCCGCTTCAAGTCTTCAGCCGGCTCGGCTCGGCGTTCCGCCTGCTCCCGCGCGCGGCGGCGCACGAAGTTGAAAAGCTGTCCTTTCAGGCTGAGGTGCGTCTCCCACAGCTCGCCGTCGTCCACCGTCTCGATCGCCTGCCAGGTTTGCGCCGCTCCGCTTTGGCGCTGCCAGCCCACGCCAAGATGGCGATCGTACAGCCGGCGCATCTGCGGCGCCAGCCACGACGGCACGTGCACCCCGTTGGTCACATGGCCGATGGGCACTGCGTCCTCTGACCTGTCAGGATAGAGGCCCCGCCACATGGCCCGCGAAACCTCGCCGTGCAGAGAACTCACCGCATTCACGCGCCGCGCCAGCTTCAGGCCCAGCACCGTCATGCAGAAGCCTTCCTGGCTGTCGGTGGGATTCTCGCGGCCAAACCCCATCAGGTTTTCGTGCGAGATGCCCAGTTGCTCGCGCAGCGGGCCCAGGTGCTCTTCGATCAGGTCAGGGCTAAAGCGGTCGTGTCCCGCGGGCACGGGCGTGTGAGTGGTGAAGATCACCTCGCGGGGAATCTGACGTGCCGCGGAGTAGAAGTCCAGCCCCTCCTCCTCCATGCGGGTGCGAATTGCCTCGAAGACCGCGAATCCGCTGTGACCCTCATTCAGATGCAGCACGCCCGGCGTGATGCCCATGGCCTTGAGCGCGCGAAAGCCGCCCACGCCCAGCAACAGCTCCTGCCGGATGCGCGTGCGCGCGTCGCCGCCGTAGAGGCGCGAGGTAGTCTCCAGATCCTCGGGCGCGTTGCCGGCCACGTTCGAGTCCAGCAGCAGCAGATCGCAACGGCCCACCTTCACCCGCCACACCTTGGCGCGAATCGAGCTGCCGCGCGTGGCAAGCTCGACCACCACCGGCTCGCCGTTCACGCCGATGGCCGGCTGCATGGGCAGTTGATTCACATCCGTCTGCAGATACTCTTCGCGTTGCCATCCCGTTCCGTCCAGCCGCTGCAAAAAGTAGCCCTGCCCGTAGAAGAGTCCAACCCCGATGAGGGGAATGTCGAGGTCCGAGGCGCTCTTGATGTGATCGCCGGCCAGCACGCCCAGTCCGCCGGAGTAAATGGGCAGCGATTCGTGCAAGCCGAACTCGGCGGAAAAATATGCCACGGGCCGGGGCCGCAGCACGCCCGTGTGGCTCGCGCCCCAGGTACGGTCGTCCATCAGGTATTCCTGCTGGCGCCGGTAGGCGTAGTTGATGCGGCTATGCAGCACCAACTCCGTGGCTCGCCGCTCGATCTCGCTCAGGGGGATCTCTTGCAGCAGCGCGATCGGGTTCTGATTGAGCTGCCGCCAGCGCGCGGGATTCAGGTCGCGGAACAGGCTCACGCACTCCTGGTCCCAGCTCCACCACACATTGCGGGCCAGTTCCCATAGCTTCTCCTGCGCCGGGGCAATGAACCGGTCGAGGGTCCGCGCCTCGCTCACCACGGGCGCAACCTGGTTCGCCGCCTCCACCAGCATGCGAATTTCATTCTCGCGAAAGACTCTTGGCTCCTTAGTCTGCACCACCAGCACGCCCTGCAGCACGCCGCGGTCGATCAAAGGCACGCCCAAAAAGGAGTGATACTCCTCTTCGCCCGATTCTTTGAAGTATTTGTAGCGGGGATGCTCGCGCGCGTCGGGCACGGCCACCGGAAGCAATTGCTCGGCGACCAAGCCGGAGAGTCCTTCATTCAGGGGCATGCGCAGCGTGCCGATACTTCGCGGATGCAGGCCCAGCGTGGCGGCAAGCACCAGGTTCGACCGGTCCGGCTCCAGCAGGTAGGCCGAACAGACGTCGGTCCTGAACCGCGTGGCAATCAACGCCACCACGTTCATCAGCGTATCGGCCGGCTTGCCCTCCTGTTCCGCTAGATTGGTCACCTCCTCCAGCGTCAAAACCAGATCGGGGTCAGTCGATTCGATGGTTGGGGTCATCGAAATACCCTCGCCTTTCGTATGAGATAGAAGAGTCAAATCCCGCGCGACTCCCCGCTGAAAAAGTGACAACGCATCGGGCGAAGACACGCGATGGAAAACCGTGGCAATAGACTATTTGGACTTAGGGGAAATCCCGCGAACCGCTGGTGCGGGATAAACTCGACAATACCACACGATCCGACTCGAGTGCCGCCAGCCAAACAGCGGATCTCCCGTTCACGAAAGGCTTATGGCCTTGCCAACCGCGCCGCCATCATCGCGAAGATCGGAAATGTCAGGTACACCAACCCGATTTCCGAGTAGTATCCCAGCGCCGTCATCTTCATGGGCCCGTAGGCGAACATCGGGTAGTCACACACCAGATTGATTGCGAGCCAAGGCGTTCCCACCGCCGCGGCCTCACGAATCGAGACAGCGCGCTTGCGAAAGTAAAGATTGAACAAAGCTCCAGCGATGACCAAAACAACCAGAAACATCAACGTGCTGAACAGCGGAGCATTCGCTTTCTTCAACGGAAATACGGCAAATGAGACGACGAACGGGACAATCCAGCTAAGCAGTCCGAGCAGAATGGCGCGTGTCACGGCGCGTGTTTTGGCGCCCATAACCACCTCCGCGTGTCTGGGAATTGTATGGAAAAGATATTAAGTCACTCGCGGGCACAGGGGTAGTCCCGCCATGCTAGAGTGAAATTCCACGGGGGTCACGATGTCGGCGGATCTGGAGCTCGCCGCAGGCGGCGAAACCATCGAGTTGCAGCAGCAGGTGGCGCGGCTGCAGGCGCTCCTTGAAGCCTCGCGCCAGGTACACTCCACCATCCGCGAAGAGGAAGTGCTCGAGTCGGTGCTGCGCATCGTGGTGCGCGAGCTGGAGATGGCCGGTGCTTCGTTCCCCGGGACCGGCCTCACGTATGGCGCCATGCCGGCAGATGCCACCGGCGGCGGCGCCGAGCAACTGCTCATTTACCCTCTGGCCGACCGCGACGGCCGGAAGATGACCGAACTGGTGGTGGCGTCGCCGGGCGGGCGCGAGCTCTCGCTCTCCGAGGCCGATTTCCTCGAAGGCCTGGCGCTGCAGGCGGCCGTTGCGCTTGAGAATGCGCGCAACCACAAGCGCAACGTCGAGTTCGCGCGCCTGCAGCAGGACCTGGACGCGGCGCGGCAGATTCAGCGCTCGCTGCTTCCGCAGAACCTACCCGTCATTCCCGGCTACTCGGTCGCCTTCCGCTCCGATACCTGTTACGAGGTGGGCGGCGACTATCTCGATATCGTCGATCAGCCCGACGGCAGCCTGCTGATCGTTGTGGCCGACGTGGCTGGCAAGGGGCTGGCCTCGGCCATCATGTCCACCAGCTTCCGCGCGGCGTTTCGCGGCATGGCGATCACCGGGCCGCCGCTGGACGATCTGGCCACGCGCATGAACCAGCACCATTGGGCCGAAGGCGAGGAGGCGCGCCGGCGCTATGTGACGGCGATCTTTCTGCGTCTTTACCCTGAGGCGGGCGAGATCGAGGTGGTGAATGCGGGCCACAATCCTGGGTTCCTCATCGCGCCGGGCGCGCCGCCGATCCAGTTTGATGCGGCCGGAACGCCCCTGGGCCTTTTGCCCGGTATGCGCTACAAGAGTGAACGGCACGGCATCAGGGCCGGAGCACGGCTGCTCTTCTATACCGACGGCCTCACCGAGGTCTTTAAGGGCGATGAAGAATTTGGTCCGGAAAGGCTTTTGAACGAGTTTTCTACCTGTCCGGCGCGAAGGGCCGATGGTATTCTCGATGCATTGTGGGCAGCCATCGAGGCGTATGCCGAAGGCGGCCGGCAAGCAGACGACATGACTGCGCTGGCGCTGTGCCGCGCGACGGATCCACCGGAGATGCCGGAATGAGCAAGTCGAAATCCACCACCGTCGAGGTGCGGCTGCCCACCAAGATGGGCTACGAGAAGGTAGCCATGAGCACGGCGTCAGCGGTGGCCAAGCTGATGGGTTTCCCTGAGGACCGCATCGAAGATTTGAAGACGGCGGTGGCCGAAGCCTGCATCAACGCAATCGAGCACGGCAACCGGCTGAACGAAAAGCTGTCGGTCGGCGTGGTCCTCCGCGCCGATACCGACGCGCTGGAAGTGAAAGTCATCGACGATGGCACGGGCATCAAGGTGCAGCCTGCCAAGCCCGATATCGACCGTAAGATGCACGGCGAAGAAGATCCGCGTGGCATGGGCATGTTTCTCATCCAGGCGCTGGTGGACGAGGCGGAGTGGGTAACCGGTTTGGATGGCAAGAGCAGCTACGTCCGGCTGGTGATCCGGCTGGATAAAGAAGGGGCGTAGGCGGAAGCGCCAAACTCAAACCAAGGCGGAGACAAACCCCGGAAGAAAGTGGAGGCAATCGACAAGTGGAGAGCGTAACCAAGTCGCGTGTTGACCAGCTAAAGTCCCCGTCCGGTTATCCCGTTGCCGTCCTCCGATTTGAGGGCGATATCGCCAGCACTTCGAAGGAAGCGGTCCTTGGCACCTACCAGGCGCTGCCCAAGGAAACGACAAAGCTCATTCTGCTTGACTTCACGGGAGTGGACTACATCAACTCCAGCGGCATCGCGCTAGTCATCCAACTGCTCATTGAAGCCTCACACGCGGGCCAGGCGGTGTCCGCCTTCGGCCTCTCGGCGCACTTTACCAAGGTCTTCACCATGGTGGGCATCACCAAATACGCGCGCCTCTTCCCCAACCAGGCCGAGGCGCTCGCCACGCTGTAACAATTCCCGATTGCAAAGAACCTACTTGCCAGGGGGAGCGCCGCGGCGCACTCCGAGGTCTTATTGCGGTCCCTTTTCGCCCCTGGAAAACAGCGGGATGTGGAAGGGCATCTCGGTTGTGGAGGGCTTTTTCTGTTTTGCGCTCGCGTCCTGGCGCAGAACGGTGCGCTGCGAGTTGATGCATAGCCAGCCCCCATGCACCCGCTCGAAGACATGGGTAAAGATGCCTCTTTCGTCCACCTGTGCGGAGTTCACCTTGTGATGCAACGTGTAGGTGCCGTTGGCCACGGCGATATCGCCCAACATGCGCACGGTGACGACCTTCTGCGTGAGGTAGAGCGTCTTGTCCTCTCCGCTGAGCACCTGCGCGACCTGCTGGTTGCGCGTGGTTACGTCGCCGCTGGCTGAGACGTCGACGAACAAGGAAGAAAGCACCAGCTCCAGACCATACTGGTCGCGCCGGTTCACGGCGTCGGACCACTTGTCTTCAATCGTCTGGAAGAGCACCATCTCGGGGCTGGCGGTTTCCGTCACGCCGGGCTGGTCGGCAGGCGGGACGGCGCCCGCAACCGGATCGGAAGTGCGATTCTGGGCCACCGCGGCGCAGCACAAGAGAACCACAGCAGAAAAAAAGGAGAAAAAAAGCCGATTCATACGCAATCTGAACTCCAACCTGGAATGCAGAGTTCGCGAGTCTGTTCGCAGGCCTTACCAAGCATCATAGCTCTTTGGACTCGGCGAGCGGGCCAGACGGGAGCGAAAAAACGCAAGGCCTCGCCGGGAAGTTCAGGAGCACCTAAAGAAGGCCTTGCAACCGGTCGGGTTGGTGAATGGTGACGTTGGAGTCTTCGATCGAGATCCAGCCGTCTTTGCGGAACTGGCCGAGGGTGCGGGTGACGGTCTCGCGGGTGGTGCAGGTCATCGAAGCCAACTCCTCGTGGGTGAGCAGCAGGGGGAACCGGAACTCGCCGCTTTCCGTATGTTCGCCGATCTGATGCGCCAGTTCCGTCAGCAGGCGCGCCAGCCGCGCGGCCACGGTTTCAGCCAGCGCAATGCGGCACGCATCCTGCAGGGCAAAACGGTACTCCTGGCAGATGCACTGCACGGCGCGCAGTTGTGCTTCCTTGTGATTGCGCAGAAAACTCAGGAATCGTTCCCGCTCCACCGGCCGCAACTGCGCCGCGGTCAAAGACTCTGCGGAAACCTCGTACACTCCGTGGGAGAGCACTGCATACAGGCCAAGCATGGAACCGGGACCGGCAACGCGGACAATCATGTGGCGGTCTTCCGCCCGGCCCGCGGTCAGCTTAAGGTACCCGCTGCAAATAAGGTAGAGGCAGCGGGCATCCTCGCCCTGTGTGAACAGTGAAGCCTGTGCGGGTAACGAGATCGTGCTTGTGGCCAGTTCCAGGTCGGCCAAAACGGCGCTGCCGAGCGAACAAAACCAGCCGGGACGGCGAGTCGCGCAGGCCGCGCACCCCAAGGGCGACGACCGGCCGGCGTGCCGCGCTCGCGTCTGGTCCTCAACCGAAATCTGCATGTCCGCCATCGTCTATTCCCGTCCGATCCCGATCCGGCCCTTCGTCACCATCGATTCCCGAGCCAAATCCCTGACTGCGCGAGCTGCGGCGGCGATCGAAATACCCTGCTGTTTCTCAGCAACAGATGCACTTATTGAGAGTTTGATTGAGGGTCGCCCGCTTTGGATGTGATGGGGCTCACGTTTATGGCAGAATGGTGACGAGTGTGATCTGCCAGGTCAGTTCTCCTGGACCCAGAATCTGCAAGTCATTGTGGAGCAGAACGTTTGACGCCAAGAGCAGTCTCGGCATCCTATGTGACGGACATCACCGCCCAGCCCGACCTGGAAAACGTACTCTTCCGTGGATGTGGTGATGGCCCACACCGGCGAACCGTTGCCGGGGGCTTTGGCGGTGCTCGCGCTCACATGGCAGATTCGCCACATTCAGCCCGAAATAGCGGCTGGCGTTCGAGTTAAGCGGTGAAACGAAGTTCATCGAAGGCGGTATTTTGCATGCATACAAATAGGCCGGCAACGCAATGTTTCAAACGTGCGGTCCACGGGAGACGGTCGGGGCTGCGAGTGCTTTTCACCATTTTGGCCGGCGCCGGCATGTTGTGCGCTACGGCGATGACTGCTCAAACGCCGGGAGCCAAGGCCACAGACGCGCCGGCAACTGGCGCTGCCCACGCCGAATTCGTGGGCTCCGACACATGCGCAACCTGCCACGCAGAGGTGTCCAAGGGATTCGACACCAATCCGCACCAAAAGATGGCCCTGATGCACGGGAACGGAAGTGGTGTGACCTGCGAGAACTGCCACGGTGCGGGCAGCGAGCACGTAGCCGGCGGCGGCGACGTGACCAAGATCTTCGATCCCGCCAAGGCCTCGACCAAAGACGTGGACGAGAGGTGCCTGAGCTGCCACGCAGGGGCTCATCCTAACTTCGAGCGCTCACCTCACGCCAAGGCCGGTGTTGGTTGCACGAGCTGCCACAGCATTCACGGAAGCAAAGATGAGACGCTGCTCAAGGCTTCCCAGCCGGCGCTCTGCTATCAATGCCATGCCGACCAGAAGGCGCAGTTCAACATGCCCATTCATCACCGGGTGAATGAGGGCCTCATCAAGTGCACTGACTGCCACGATGTGCACGGCACCTTCCTTGCAAACAACCTGAAATCCACGGAAGACCAAAACCAGATCTGCACCAAGTGCCACACCGACGTACGCGGACCGTTCACATTCGAGCATGCCCCGGTCAGAGCTGAGGGCTGCGTCACCTGCCATACGCCGCACGGTTCGCAGAACCCGCGGCTGCTGAACATGCCGTCGATCGCCACGCTATGCAACCAGTGCCACAGCCCGCTTTCAGCAGGTGGGGTCCACGGTTTGGATGCCGGTTCAACGACAGTGACGCCCTGCATCGCTTGCCACACGATGATCCATGGCTCGAATGCCAGCCAGGCATTCGTACGGTAACGGGGCCAATTCGCGCCGTCTGCCCATCGGGCGGCGCGATTCAGGTTCCTAAGTCTAACGCGCTTGCAGGCACAGGGTTTTGATGGGAGCGACGTTCTTATTCAAGTGAGGCTTCATATGACGAGCAAAGGCTGGTTTTCAGGGATTCTTAAGCAACAGCCCTCTTTCGCAATGTACCTGGGGATGATCGTGGCCATCTTCCTTGCGGTCGCGTGCATCGTTGCCGCGCAGGGTCAGTCCACGCCGTCTCCCGCGCCGGAGTCAACAATGTCGGTCCCGAGCGGCTACACCGCCCATCACTCGATCGACATGGGTGGCCGCATGTCCGGTATCTCGGGGAGCGGGGAAATGTATGACACCCTCGTGAACCTCCATGCGGGGCCGCGCGTTCAGGCCGAGACCTTTTCCATGCATGCCCTCCCCGGCAACAAGCACACCCTGGTCGACGACCTCTCGGCATTCGGCACCGGCTTCGGCGGCGATCCCAACATCATGGCCAAGCTCGACTTCTCCAAGGCTAAGTTCTACGAGTTCTCCGGGATGTTCCGGCGCGACCGGCTGTATTCCGACTACGACCTGCTGGGCAACCCGAACATTCCCAGCGGATATTCGATCAACAACATGGTGAACGGCACCGCCACCCCAGCGCTGGCCTGGCCGCAGGTGAACAGGTCGCCGGTGATGTTCAACATCGTGCGCCGCATGACCGACACCAACCTCACGTTGATGCCGTTATCCACCTTCACCGCCCGGCTGGCCTACTCGCATAGCACCATGGAAGGGCCGACGCTCAGCCCTTCGTACACGATCCTGAAGTACAACGCGCTGCTCGAGCAGTACGAGCGCAACGGCAGCGACGACTTTTTGGGAGCGATGGACTGGAAGCCGCAGCCGGCGACCAAGATTAGTATCGAAATGCAGGTCAATCACTACAAGTCCGACACGTTCTTCACGCTCGACCCGAAGGGCTTCCTGGTGCAGGAAGCGGATGGAACTCCTGCCTACCTCGGCAATTACACCAGCTTTGCGCCGTACGGCATCTCTGTGAGCGCAGCCTGCAACACGGCCAGCATGGGGAGCGGCTACACCAGCGCAACCAACTACACCATCCTCTCGCCCGCAAACCAAGCGGGCGGCCTGCCGATCATCAATCCGGCATGTGCTGTGGTCACGAGCTACGTACGGTCGCAGCCCACCCGGATCTGGACACCGACCGGGACGGTTCGCTTCCAGAGCACAGCTCTGAAGAACATCTCGATGAATGGAAACGCTCACTATACTCGTGGCTCCTCTGACCTGCCGAACTACTACGAGAGCGCGCAGGGCCTCACTACCCTGGCGGCCAACGGCACGGCAAATCGCTCGGTCATCTGGACGGGCGGCCACGCAACGGCTCAGCACACGGTGATTGGCTCCGATTTCGGCATCATCTGGCAGGTGACTCCGACGGTCAGCATCGCCGACCAGGCCACCTACTCCAGTACTCACGAGCCGAGTTCCTCGATCATTCCACCGCAAACCGCACTGGCAACGCCGGCGGGAGCGGGCAATGGCACAATCAATTTCTCCGGCCCGCTCGTTGCAGGAACGGTCTCACTGCCTCACGGGATCAACGGCACCCTGGTCTACAACTACTACGGCCAGGAATACCTGATCAACAACCTCACAACGAGCTGGGATCTTTCGGCGCGTGCGCGGTTTGCTCTCACCTACCGCTACAGCAACCGCAACATCGGCCAAGGCGTTCCTCACCAGGGCCCAATCCCCATAGCGCCGGGTGACCCTGTGAACGGAACCGTCTCCATCAATGAGAATGCAGGAGTCTTCAATGCCGCGCTGCGTCCCGCCAAAAACTGGGATCTGAACGGCACAGTTGAAATTGGCTATGCAGACAACGCCTTCACCGCGGTGGGCCAGCGGCAGTTCAAGACATACCGGGTGCACACGCTTTACCGCCCGAGCGGATGGGCGACCTTCTCCGGATCGTACAGCGACCGCGAGCGGCACAATAACACCAACAACAACCAGGATGCCGTGGGAGCGGGCGATGTGAATTACAACGGCCCCATCAACCACGTCGATCACAACCGCATTGGTAGCCTGGGCGTCGCGTTGGCGCCAAACGACCACTATAGTGTGAACTTCAATTACTCCTACAGCGATGTGTACGCGGCCACCAACATTTGCTTTAGCAGCGGCGCTGCAGTCGCTTCGGCCACCACACCCGCCGTTCCCGGCGTCGCCACCGTCACCAGCTCCGGTGCACCGAACCTTTGCGTCGGCAACGCGACATGGTTTGCCAGGGACTTCATGGATGCGCCGACGCAGCTCGGTACGTTCAGCCTCTCGTACAACCCGGTCGTAAAAGTCCGCGCGAACTTTGGCTATACCATCAGCGACGTCAACGGCAGCCGCTTCTTCAACGATCCCCGCGATGTGAACGGCTCGATGGTTTCGAAGTACCAGACCCCATTCCTGAACGTGGCCTACACCATGCATCCGGGACTGATCTGGAAGGCTGAGTACAACCACTTCGGCTACGGCGAAGGCGGGCCATCGGGCGCCCCGCTTTGCAGCTACGCAACGTCAACCACGGCCGCGATCTCTCCCTGTGCCTCTCTGCCCCAACCGACGGGTTTGACCGAAGGCACCGCGGGAGCGACTGCGCCGCGCAACTTCAGCGCCAACAACGTGACGCTTGGAGTGCACTACGAGTTCTGACCGCGGGACCTCCGTTCCACGATCGAGATGAGACGAACGAAAAGAAACAGGAGATTGGAAATGAAGATCAGGGCTGGAATGATGGTCGTCGCCATGATAGCGGCCTCGACGGGAACTGCTGCCGTTGCGCAAAACTCGGGAGCGGACATCTACAAGGCAAAATGCCAAAGCTGTCACGGAGCAGAGGGAACGCCGAATCCAGGCATCGCGAAGGCGATGGGCGTCAAGCCCGTGAGCGATCCTTCGGTCAAGTCGCTGAGTGAAGCGCAGATGATCACCGACACGACCAACGGCAAGGCCAAGATGCCGGCCTTTAAGGGCAAGCTGACTGACGCGCAGATCAAGGCGTCGGTGGATTACTTCCGCTCTCTCGCCAAGTAAGCCCGGGGTTTGCGAAGTAACTGAAGTTGCAAGTGCAGGAACAAGCCGGCGCGGTCGCCGCCCACAAGCCCCGATCGCGCCGGTTTGCGTCTGGTGGTTCCTGTTACCATTTCCATTGCGGTGCAAGCGGCCGGAAGCACTGGCCGGCAACATCAACCATCAACACGCAGCAAGCGCTCGATTGCGCGTACGGGCCTGCAATAACCATCAAGGAGTTTCGCCATGACTAAGATGATTCGTTCCCAAATCGTGCTGGCCGCGGTTGTGTTGCTGGCTGGTGCAGTCAGCTTCGCCGACGACGGCGCGGCAACCTACAAAGCCAAATGCCAGATGTGCCACGGCGTCACCGGCACTCCGAACCCCGTATTGGCCCACAACATGGGCATCAAGCCGGTTTCCGATCCCTTGATAAAGTCCCTAACGGTGGATCAGATTACTGCGGTCGTGAAGAGTGGCAAAGGCAAGATGAAGCCCATTGCCGGCCTGACTGACGCGCAGGTGAAGGCCGTCGCCGAGTATTTCAAGACCCTGAAGTAGGAATTACAGCGGTTCCACAATTGCTTTACCCGGGTCCGCAACCGCCGAGTGGCTTTTTAATCAAGAAGAAGCCACCCTGCAAGACGCCGGAAAGGGCACGTGAATTGTGGAACCGCTCTAGAATCAGCGGAGCAGCTTGAGGACAGGTCTGCCATCCCCGGCGGGCCGCCTATCGATGGAGGCGGGGAAACGTGTCGTCATTCCAGACATTCCGCGAAAACTGGCTTCGTCCCGCGCTGTTTTTCGGCAACAACCCCATTAGCCTGGCTGGCGGCGCGATCACGACCGGCTCCGGCGTCACCATGATCAGCTACTGGATGGCCGAACTCTTCGGCCATCTCAGCGACAACCCCTATCTGGGCATCATCTTCTTCCTCATTCTGCCGGCGCTGTTCCTGCTGGGTTTGGCGCTCATCCCCGTCGGCGTGTTCTTGCGCCGCAAGAAACTGCAACGGGCCGGTCAGATTCCCGCCGCGTTTCCCAGGATCGATCTCAACGATCCCATCTTCCGCCACGGTATCGACATCGTTCTGGTGGCCACCATCGTCAACTTCCTGGTGGTGGCTGCGGCCAGCTATCACGGCGCCACCTATATGGATTCGCCGCAGTTTTGCGGCCGCTCCTGCCACGTGATGACGCCGGAATACACGGCCTACCAGATCTCGCCGCACTCCCACGTGGCCTGCGTCGAGTGCCACATCGGCACCGGCGCGGGAGCCTACTTCAGCGCCAAGGTGAACGGCACCAAGCAGATCTTTGAGGTCACCTTTCATCCTCTGGCGCCGCTGGCTCCCAGGATCATTCCCAACTATCCCACACCGATTCCATCGCCGGTCACCAGCCTGCGCCCCGCGCGCTACACCTGCGAGGGCTGCCACACGCCCACCCGCTTCGACGGCGACAAGCTGCTGGTCAAGTCGAACTTTGCTGACGACGGACAGAACACCGAAACGCAGACGGTCCTCATCCTGCACCTGGGCGGCGAAGATTCGCTTTCGCATCGCACCGGCATTCACGGCGTCCACCTGGGACACATCGAATACATCGCTACCGATCCCACGCGCACCGCGATTCCCTGGGTGCAGCGGCAGAATCCCGACGGCACCCAGACGGTCTATGCCGCGTCGGCTCTCAAAGGCGCCCAGCCGCAGGGCGAACGGCGCTTGATGGACTGCATCGATTGCCACAATCGCGCGGCGCACACCTTTGTAACGGCAGGAGAGGCAATCAACCGCGCCATGGCCGATGGTTCCATCAACCCGTCGCTGCCCTGGATCCACAAGGAGGGCCTGGAATTGCTGGATGCCACCTACTCGAGCCAGGCCGACGCGCGCGCGAAGATCCCCCGGCAACTTGAAGACTTCTACCGTACGCAGCATCCTGAGGTGCTGGCCCAGCAGGCCGCGCTGGTGAATCAGGCGGGTCAGGAACTGGTCGCCCTCTACAGCCAGAATGTCTTCCCGTTTATGAATGTGACGTGGGGAACGCATCCCAACCACATCGGCCACCAGGATTATCCGGGTTGCTTCCGCTGCCACGACGGCGACCACGTCGCCAAGGACAGCACCAGCATCACGCAAGACTGCTCCGCCTGCCACAATCTGTTGGCCGTCGAAGAAGCCAAGCCAAAGGTGCTCTCCGACCTCGGCATCCAGTAGCCCGAGCGGCTGTGCAGCCTGGCTCTGGCCGTGCTACGCACCGGATTCGCTGTTTCGCCAGCCAGACCGTTTTCTTCACCGTCAATGTGCAGCCGCAGTGAACAGGTCAGCAGTCACTCAAGCGTGTTAGGCTGGCTTGTCGCGCGAAAAGTCTTTCCGCAAAAACTCTAGGAGCACGATCCTTCATGCACTCCACTCATCCCGTCCAATTCAATCTTGTAGCCGCTGCCCATGCCTCCATGATTGAGCACGGTTTTCAGCCTGATTTTCCTCCTGGAACCGACACTGAGCTGGCCGCAATTCAGGCGCAGCCCGCCGCTCCAACCGCCGACGGCCTCACGGATTTGCGCAACCTGCTCTGGTCCTCCGTCGATAACGACACCTCTAAAGATCTCGACCAGATCGAGTGGGCAGAGCAGTTGCCTGACGGCCGCATTCGCGTGCTCGTCGGCGTGGCCGATGTAGATTCGCGCGTCACGCGGGGCACGGTGATCGATAAGCACGCGCAGTTCGAGACGACCTCGGTCTATACCGGCGTAACCGTCTTTCCCATGCTGCCCACGGAACTCTCTGAGGGCATCACATCGCTGAATGAGAACCAGGACCGTGTGGCCGTGGTCATCGAATTCGCTGTCGACTCCGCGGGAACGGCCTCCGATGGCAAAGCCTACCGCGCGCTGGTGCGCAATTGTGCGCAACTAGCTTACCCAAGCGTAGGCGCGTGGCTTGAGGGCAAAGCTGCGCCGCCGGCCAAGGTTGCCGCCAGCTCCGATCTGGCCGCGCAACTCAAGCTGCAGGACACGGCCGCGCAGCGCATGGCAGACGGCCGCTTCCAGCATGGAGCGCTCGATCTTGAAACCATCGAGACGCACCCGGTCACGCTTGGAGATCAGGTCGTCGACATCGCGCGCCTCGAGAAAAGTCGCGCCACGTCGCTCATTGAGGAGTTCATGGTGGCGGCCAACGGCGTCATCGCGCGCACCTTTGAGGATGCGGGCGTGGCCTCCATTCGCCGTATCGTGCGCGTCCCCAAGCGTTGGGACCGCATCGTCGAGCTAGCCGCGCAAAAGGGCACAACGCTGCCCGCCGATCCCGACTCGAAGGCCCTCAACGACTTTCTCCTCGCACAAAAGCAAAAAGATCCCGACCACTTTCCCGATCTCTCGTTGGCCGTGGTCAAGCTCATGGGGCCCGGTGAATATGTGCTGGTGAAGCCCAATGAGCCGTCGCCGGGCCACTTTGGCCTCGCCGTCCAGGACTATACGCACTCCACGGCGCCCAACCGGCGCTTCCCCGACGTCGTCACGCAGCGGCTCCTCAAGGCGCAACTCGCTCACTCAGCGCCGCCCTACTCTGAAGACGACCTCAACGCCGTTGCGCAACGATGCACCGAGATGGAAGACGCCGCCCGCAAAGTCGAGCGCGAGATGCAAAAGCGCATCGCCGCAGTTGTTCTGCACCCGCGCATCGGCCAAACATTCCAGGCCATCGTCACCGGCGCCACCGACCACGGAACCTTCGTGCGCACGCTCGATCCGCACGTTGAAGGCATGCTGGTTCGCGGCGGCAAGGGCCTCGATGTCGGCGACAGAGTCACCGTCAAGCTCGTCGCCACCGATCCCCAGCGCGGATATATCGATTTCGCGGCATAGGCCGTCCATCCATCGGGAATCTGGAACAGAAATCGGCAAATCGACGCCTTTCCGGACACTTCTACGCGTTCCGGGTTGCCGGGTATGGAATATTTCTGTGTCCGGCAGGCACACCAATGCGTCTAACTGAAAGAAACTGTCGATCTTCAAGCGGGCGGCTTGCTGCCTTCGAATCAGGGCTTCGGCAGACGAGATCGATCCCAGCGGCGTTCCCCCCGAGCCGATTTGCCTTTGTGGCAGTTCGCGTCGGCCAGCGCCGACTCTTCATCCAGGTGAATGAATGCGTTCAGGTTTTGTTGGAGCCACTTTGCGGCTCGTTCTTGGGGTGACATTTCTTGGTTTATCGTGCAGTGTTCTTGCGCAGGAAGCGGGTCGAACGCCGCGCGCAACCGCTCCTGTACCGTCACCCGCAATTCCTGACGCTCCCATTCCGCAAATCGACCTGGCTGCCGTCGATCCCCAGTCCGCGCCATCGCAAAACGCTCAGCAACCCACTGCGGAATCGGCACCCTCGCCCAACGGCTCCGCTGGCGCTCCGCAAAACGGCGCCTCGCAGAGCAGTTCCAGCGCGCAGCAAAACGGCTCCAACCCGCAATCCTCAGCAGGGCCAGCCAACGCCCGGGAAACGCAACGCGAGAAGGCTGCCGATCAGATCAAAGAGCAGGAGCAACAGCGTGTCCTGGGCATTGTGCCCAACTTCAACCTCACCTACCGCCGCGATGCCGTTTCCCTCACAGCCAAGCAGAAAATGGGTCTCGCCCTCCGCGCTTCAACCGACCCATTCGAATTTGCCGCCGCATTCCTGGTGGCCGGCTACCACGAGGCGCTCGACGAGGACACCGGTTTTGGCTGGGGCGCCGAAGGCTACTTCAAGCGCAGTGGCGCGGCCTACCTCGACGCATTCGACGGCGACATCATTGGCAACGGCATTCTTCCCGCCCTGCTGCACCAGGACCCGCGTTACTTCCGTCTCGGCCAGGGGACCGTCAAGCATCGCATCCTCTATGCCGTGGCCACCAACTTCATCGCCAGGCACGACAACACCCACAAATGGGAGCCGAATTACTCCAACATCGGCGGCAACATCGCCGCCGGAGCAATCTCCAATCTTTACTACCCATCGCAAAACTCGGGTTGGGGCCAAACCATCGGGAACGGCTTGATCGTAACCACGGAAGGCGGCTTGGGATCGATCTTCGACGAGTTTTGGCCCGACATCTCGCGCAAGGTTCTTCACAAGGACCCGACGCACGGACTCGATGCCCAAACCGCCGCCAACAGCCGAGCGAATCAGAAATAGGGATGCGTCGTGATTGCGCCCGGCTCGCTCCCACGCGGGCTTCCTCTCACTTCCGCGCTCGCGCCAGAACTCGATTCATAGGGAACGGCCGGCGCGGCTCGTAGTAAACCGCCTTGGCCGGAATGGAAATCGTCTCCTGCTCCGGATAGCGCAGCGCGGTCAAGTGTCCGCCGTATACGCACCCCGTGTCGATGTCGACGGCGCCATCCAACCACTGCGGCTTGACGACCGGCGTGTGTCCATGCACCACCAGCGCCCTTTTCCGTTCGCGCGCGGCCCAATTCGCGTCGACTGGCATTGCTTCGCCCAGTCCCATGTGCACAACAACCAGTCTTCCTTCGTCAAGCACCAGATGGTCCGGCAGCCTGCTGAGAAATCGAACGGACTCCTGGCAAAACCCGTCCGGCTCGGCTCGAAGCTGGTCCAGCGTCAGCGCCATACCGCGCGACACTTGCGTCGTGCGGCCCTTCAAGGCGCGTACGAGTTCCTCATCGCGATTGCCGGCAACGCACAGCGCCGTGCCCGCGCGCGCCATGCTCATCGCCAGCCGCAACACCCCTGGCGCGTTTGGGCCGCGATCCACCAGGTCACCGACAAAGGCCAACGTCCGCCCCCGCGGCGGAGTCACTGAAAAATCGTCTCGCCGTCGCTCCACGCGGTAGGCGAGCGCCGCCAGCAACTCCAGCAGCTCCTCCAGGCAGCCGTGCACGTCTCCGGCGATGTCAAACGGCCCGCGTGTGCTGAACATCGCCCGTGAACCTCGTTGGCCCGCAAGCCGGTGCCTTGAAGCAGCACTCTGCTCCGCCGGCCGATACGCAAATGTCCCGTCGCGAGCCACCGTCTCCAGTGTAGGGCAGCGCCTTTAACCCGCCTGCGGTATCATTCCTGCATCTCGAAAACGCGGGCGAAGAATTAAGCCCAATTTGCCGCTCCCGCTCCGGAGCAAGAAAGGCTCATCATGGAAAGCTCTCCTCTTCTTGTGTTCCTTCTCATCGTCGCCGGCATCGTGGCCATCTTTCTGCTCGTCACAATCCTCAAAACCATGTACACCGTGCGCACTTACTCGGCCGGCGTCGTGGAGCGCTTCGGCAAGTTCAACCGCGTCGCGCGCCCCGGCCTGCAATTCCTGATGCCCTACTGCGAAACCGTCCGTCTTGTCGACCTGCAGGTGCGCCAGGCCGTCGTCAACGTCGAAACCAAAACCAAGGACAACGTATTCGTCACCATCCCCGTCTCGGTGCAGTACCAGGTGGTCGAGGCGAAAGTCTTTGACGCCTACTACAAGCTCAGCAATCCGCAGAGCCAGATCGAGAGCTATGTCTTCAACTCCATACTCGGCCACGTGCCCACGCTCACCCTCGACGAAGCCTTCGAGCAGATGCAGCAAATCTCCGGCGCTGTCAAGCGGGACCTCGACGAAGTCATGGACAACTTCGGCTACAACATTCTGCGCGCGCTGGTCACCGACATCGTTCCTGACGCAAAGGTAAAGGCGGCCATGAACGACATCAACGCCGCGCAGCGCGAGCAAATCGCAGCACAGGCTCGCGGCGAAGCCGACAAGATTCTCAAAGTCAAGCAGGCCGAGGCCGAAGCGGAGTCGAAAGCCCTGCAAGGAGAAGGCACGGCCCGCCAGCGTCAGGCGATCATCAAGGGCTTGCAGGCTTCGGTGGAGGAGTTCAAAAGCGCTGTCGAAGGCTCGACCGCACGGGACATTATGGCCATGGTCCTGATGACCCAGTACTTCGACACCATGCGCGAAGTGGGCGTCTCGGGCAAGTCGAGCACCATCTTCCTGCCCAGTTCGCCCGGCACCGCCAACGACTTGATGACGCAAATCCTCGCCGGCTTCCAGGGTGCAAAATCATCCTGATTCGCGGCAGCAGGTCTTTGTTTTGGCGGGTCAGCCTGGTCATGCCCGGGCCGCCCGCCGCGACGGCAGAACTAACTTAGAGGAGTTGTGAATGCAAGGGCCCGTTTCGAGCGGATATCCGGGGAAGTACGCGTGGATCTGCGCAGTCATTTTTGTAGCCTGCTTGTACGGGGTTGAAGTTAGGCGTTTTCTTAAGTACAGAAAAAGGCTATCAACAAACACTCCGATCAGAGATAAGGAGGCCTTTCTAAAGGCACCCTCAGGCGGTCAACTTGCCGTATTTGGCGTTTTCAGTGGCTTCATCATCATTGTCGCATCGTGGAGTATATACACACACTGGCCGTACTAATTCCAGTTGGCGGGTGACCGCAAGCTAGTGGCTAGCAGCCGGGTGCCCCAGGTCCGGATTCTCGGACCTGGGATAGCACGGCCGCCAGCTCACCCGCGCTTCGCTGACCGGCTGACTCGCTGACTCGCTGACTTGCTGCCTTTCTTGTTCTTCTCCACGCGCAGCTTCCACGCCGAATGCACTGCGCCGCGCAGCGAGTCTTCATCCGCAACCGCCAGACGAATGTGTATCGCGCCGTTGCGGCCCCACCCGCCGTGAACCGGCAGAAACAGATCGGGCCGCTCGTCAAGAAACTCCGCCTGGATTTCCGGCGTCAGCATCAGATTGCCGTAGCCATCCCTCAATGAGGCCAAAGTCGCGAAAATTCTCCCGCCGACACGGAAATCCACCGCGCCCATGTGCGAGCCTTCTTCCGCGCCTTCCATGCTCAGCGCAATCCGCCGAAAATCCGCCGCCGTCATTGGTCTTCTATTTCCTGCTCCCTACTGGCTACTCCCTGCTCCTTCAAACTCCTCGTTGAGCCACTTCGAGAACGCCGCAAACTCCTCGTCGCGGCCCAGAAAGTCGCGCACCATCTCTCTTCCCGGTTTCGACCCGCCCTGCTCGAGCACGGTTTTGCGGTAGCGCGCGCCCGCTTCGCAGCCCAGCAGATCCGCGGGATCGAACTGCCCAAAGAAATCGAGCGCAATCACCTTGTCGAACATGTACGTGTAGTAATTCGACGAGTAGCCGGTCAGGTGCCCGAAGCTCGCATACATGCGGTTGCCCTCACGCCACGTCCAAGGCTGGAATTGCTTGTACAGTTCGCGCGTGACCACGTCGGGATCGATGCCCGCGGGGTCCTCATCGTGCAAATTGAGCGAGAGCGTGGTGTAGTAGAGCTGCGTGCGGATCCAGTCCGCGCGGCCAAACGCGCCCGCCAGTTTCATGGTCCGGATCAACTCCGCCGGCAACACCTCATCTGTTTCGTAATGGCGCGCAAACGCCTGCAGCAGCTTCTCGTCGCGGAAGAACTCCTCGAGCATCTGCGACGGCACCTCGATGAAGTCGCCCTCGGTCGCAAACCCCGAAAGCCCCGCCCACTCCGTGTGCCCGCCGAGAATGGCGTGCATCAGGTGGCCGAACTCGTGAAAGAATGTCACGACGTCGGAGTATTGCAGCAGGCCGGGGTCGTTCGCATCGCCCGCCGGAAAGTTGCAGATTAGCGCTGCTTCAGGCATCGTGCGTCCGCGCACGCCCGTCACCACCGGCGAGGCAGAAAACCATTTGTCCTTGCCTTCGCGCGGATGCATGTCGAGATAGAACCGTCCCACCAGCCGCCCGCCGTCGAAGACCTCGAAGACCGAGATCGCCGGATCCCACGCGGGCGCGCTCGACGGCCGGAACTCCACCTTGAACAGCTTCGCCGCCGTTTTGAGCACGCCAGCCTCGACCCGCGCATAGGGGAAATACGGCCGTACCGACTGCGAGTCAAAGTCGAGCCGCGCGCGCCGGAACTGCTCGTACCAATATCCCCGGCTCGTAATATCAATCTCACTCAGCTCCGGCTGCCGTCCGCGCGCAAACCCGAGCACCAGCGCGTGCTCGTGCCGCGCGCCCTCGCGGCTCGCCTCGTTGAGCTTGGCCAAAAAAGCACGCACATTCGCCGCCGACTCCATCATCTGGTCGGCTGTTGCCAGGTCGGCCCAGCTCCGGAAGCCGAGAATCGACGCAATCTCCTGCCGCGTGGCTAAGAGATCGAGCAGAATCTGCCGGTTCGCCGGATAAGCCCTTGTGTTGTAGGCCAGAAACATGCGCTCCCGCAGCGCCGCGCTCCCGGCAAAAGTCATCACCGGCATCATGTCCGGCGGATCGGTTGTTAGCGTCACACGCTCTTGGCCGTTCGCGTCTTTCTCGGCCGGATGCCGCGCGATGTAGTCGGCGGGCAGTCCCTCGAGCTCTTGCGGAGTCGCTTCGATCGTCTTCGCGCCCTCCTGAATGTTGCGGCTGAATTCGAGCGACAACCCAGTGGCTTTATCGTGCAGCGCGTGCAGGCGATCGCGAGTGGCCTGGTCCTTGTCCACGCCAGACAGGCGGTAGCCGAGCAGCGTGCGCTCCACAAAGTGCTTCGTCGCCGGGCTTGCGCCGTCCAGTTTGATCGCCGTTAGCGCGTCATACACTTCGCGATTCAGGCTCAACGCGCTCCCCGCCATCGCTACGCGCTGCGCCTCCATCTGCGCCTGGTCGCGCACAGCCTTATCCGCGGCCACCGAGTTCAGAATTCCCGCTTGCGCTCCGGCCAGGCTCAGATGTTGAATTGCCGTGTCGTAGAGCAGCAGAGTATTCGCTGGCGTGCGCTCGCCATCCACTGCCAGCAGCTCGGCCAATGAACTCTCATGAGCAGCCAGGCGCGCGCCCACCCATGCCGTAAGCGCCTCGGCCGACGCGGCGCCGCCAGCCTCCCACGCGTGAATCGTTTGCCCGGCCGCAACACCGGCAGCACTCTCACTTGCCATCGTTGGGGAACCCTCCAAGTTTCTAGACTAACAAGCCAGAGCTTCTTCTCTGTCGCGCCTCCACACGCCGTCGCGCACAAGTCCGCCGCGCCACGGACGAGCGCGAACCCGCCCTCGCGCGTTGCCTGCGCCCGTGCCAAGGGTTCTACTTCGAGGGGTGTGCTGAATAGGCGTCCAGCCGCTTCTTATAAAGCAGCAGAACGCTCGGGCCAAATGACAACAGCATGACGGCTATGCCTGTCACAATGCCGAAACTCGTCGCGATCGGCGCTGAACAATCGCCGCGCCGCCGCACAATCACGTGGCACGGCACTGCAATCAGCAACTCCAGCACGCTCCCTTTCAACAGCCACGAAACAACACGCGTCGTAACCGCCGTTGAATTTCTGAAATACAAATAGAAAACAACTCCCCAGACCAGCCAGAACGCCGCAAATATCCACAGGATCTCCGTCCCGGTATCCCAGAATCGGTCCAGGAATTTATCGCCAATCGCGGCTGCACCTGCGGCGCAAAATGCAGCGTACGCAAGCAGCGCAAAGAGCAGCGACCCGGCGGCCACCGACACAGCAAGATGCGTTCTCGGTTTCAACCGCTTTTGCGAGGTGTCCACTGAAAGGAACAGCAGGATGGCTTGCCCGGCGATGAGGGCGAGAATCGGCACCCAGACCAGCCACGACGTATACATGTCTCGCAGGGTTTTGAAGAAGGGAGCAGTCGATCCAGTCATGGCGAGGCGCAATCCGGCGGGCGCCAGAAGCCCCAACACAATCACGGCGTAAAACACGCTGATGACGATTCCCCACTTGCGCATGGCGCGTCCTTTCCGCACATCGCATCCCATGATACGCCGCCAAGAAACTGCGCGACGCTTTCATTGTTAAGGTGCGGTCGAGCGGCAGCGCACCAAAAGTCCGAAGCGGTTTCTTCGCTCCTTCACTCTTTCACTCATTCACTCTTTCACTTATTCACTTTCTCACCGCGCCCACCCCGATCTCGGCCCCACTCTCTTGTTCCCTCGTTCCCTTGGTCCCTCGGTCCCTGCTTTTCCACCACCGGCGGCATCTGCAGAAACTCCTCCGGCTTCAGCGCCCGCGGCGTCATCCGCGTTATGAAGATCGCGCCCTTGAAGTAATCCTGCTCATTGATGCGCGTTCCGATCGACGAGTGGCCCTGGCCTTGCGGCGTAAAATGCAGCTCGCCTTCGCCCTGCATTTCATCGCCCACATAATTGCGTAGCATCTTGCCGTCATACACAGCCGTCACACGATACCACTTCCCCAGCGGATGCAGATCGTTGCAATTTAGCGGCGTTCGCCGAGACCCATTCGATTCCGCAAAGCTGTCCAGGCACCACTCGCCCTTCACAATGCGAATCTCAAAGAGCATGCGGTTCTCGGTGTCGCGGCCGGTCGCCGGATCGATCTCGGAAAGGTGAAAGAACCGCTGCGCCTGCGCTCCACCCACGCCGGGTCGGAAGATCACCTCCCACGTGTAGGCGCTCGCCCCGGCGAGCGGATGCATGTCGACAAACAGTGCATCGTCCACGCCATTGAACTCGATGGCCTTGCCGTAGGGCGAGTCGATCAGGTGCGGATGTCCGAGCACGTGCGCAGGATGGCCGCCGACGGAATCAATGTTGTCAAAGCGCCATACGGTTGTCTGCGGCTCAATCGGTGTTTGCGCAATGAGGGTCGGCGCGATCAGCAAAAGGCCCGCCGCGAGCACTGCAAAACCGTTGCGAATGCTTTTCATTGATCCTTTCTCGGCGCCTCTTGTGTTCACGCGCATCATGCGCGCAGCAACCCGCGCCAGCAAGACAATAGCCAAAAGCTAATAGCTTGAAGCTACGAGCTACCGGCTGCCCCTAATGCAGTTCATACGGCATTTCTGGCTCTGCCACCGCATCCGGCACCTTCGGCATTGTCGCCTCGTCAATCTTCGCCGCCCCGGCCAACCCGACGCCCGTCACGTTGTCGACGCTAAGCAGCGGTCCGGTAATTCCTGTCACCTTCACGTTGCGGATCACCACATTCTTCATGTTCGCCAGCATGATTCCGCCCTTGCAAGTCCCGCTGACGTCTGTCAGCGAGAAGCCAATCAACGGCTTGCGGGGATGGATCTCGATCGCCTGCACCAGCGCCGGAACGTCGTCTACGCGGATATTCGAAAAGCGGAAATTACGGAACTCCGGAATGCCCGCGTCGCCGGGCACCGGAAACTCATCCTGCTTCCCGCTATTCAAATTGTTTAACCGCAGAAATCCCTGCCCCGCACCCGAGACCTCGAGATCGTTCACCGTAATGTTCTCGATAAACGCGCCGCGTCCCGGCCGGCTCTTGATGTAAATGGCGTGGCTGCGCGCGCCCACGCACTTGCAGTGCTCCACAACCACATTGCGAATTCCCGCGGAAGTCTCGCTCCCAATGCCGATGCACGCAAAGTTCCGATCGTTGAACGTGCAGTTCGCAATACGCACCTCCTCGGTGGGCCGGTTGATCGTGTATGCCTCTTCGCCGCGTCCCGACTTGAGCGAGATGCAGTCGTCGCCGGTCTCAAAGGTGCAGCCGTCGATCACCACGCGTTTGCACGAGTCGACGTCGATGCCATCCGCGCCGCTGCCGACCACGACGTTCTTGAACGTCACGTTCTCGCAATACGTAGGATGGATCGACCACATGCTTGCCTGGCTGGTGAAGCAGTTCTCCACATTCACATTGCGGCAATTCGTGAATTCGACGAGCGCCGGCAGCCGCATCCCGGTCTTGCGCTCCACGCGACCCACGATCGCCGGGTTGCCCACGATCTTCCCCGGCCCGATGATGCCGAAATCCTCGCTGTCCATCGCGGAGATCAGCGCGCTGTATCCCTTGATCCAGCGCCCCTCCCAACGCACCTGCGCGAGCGGATAATCGGCCATGTCGCCTGAGCCGAGCAAACTCGCGCCGGCCTCCACGCGCAACAGCACATCACTGCGCAGCACCAGCGCGCCCGTCGCGTAATCACCCGCCGGAACCACCACTTCGCCTCCGCCCAGCACGGCACAGCGGTCGATGGCCATCTGCACGGCCAGCGTGTCCTTTGTTTTGCCGTCCCCAGTCGCGCCAAGATCGCGCACATTGAGCGTCACCTTCGGCCCGCCCTCCATCGATCTCACTGGATGCTCGCGAACGGGAGGCGTCCCGGGCGCCGTTGCCGCTTGCGCAAAACCGAGGCTGTTCAGTGAAGCCACGACTGGCGCCGCCAACGCTCCCTGCGCCGCCGTCTTTAGAAAATCCCTACGATCCACAAATTTGCTCACTTGTGCTGCTTCCTCCATCGATTGGGAAGTGACGCGCTCCGGATCCGTGGCGCAAGTAGTCAGTCCACCGGCGGTGCCCGAGCCATCTTCGGCGAGCGGGGAGCCTGTGTCAAGCGCACCATGCCTCATCAGCCCCGATTTTGTTCGTCGCTCACATGCTCCATCCAGTCGACGACCCTCCCGTCGAGCTTCTCCTGGATGGCGACGTGCGTCATGGCCGCGTTTGGGGCAACAGTATATGTGACACACAAGTGGGGGTGGCCTAGAATGTTGGCTGAGGCGTCATCTCAATGTTCGACATTGATAGTTTGCTCGATTGGTCTGTTGTCATTCTTCCAACTGTGCTCTCGGTGGGGGGTGTGATTGTGTCCATGAAAGCGCCCCACGCGAAGCATCACAAATGATGGTATATCGGGCTGCTTGCGTTTGGAATTATCGTCAGCGCATTGACATACCTTCAGCAAAATCGCTCCAGAACATCTCACGCAAAAGAGGTCGCTGTGTTAGGCGGCTCCCTTGCAGACCTGAATCGCCAAATCGTTGACCTGAATGGCCGTATTTCTTCGCTCTCAAAGAAAAATGAGGACGCGGAATCTAAGAGGCAGCAAGCAGAAGCGGATTTATTGATTGTCACGCGTGGGATAGAACTCAATACCCGAAAAGCAAACACGCAGCTGGCGGGAATGAACAAGCAGGAACAACAACGGGCAGATGCTATCAATCGGCAAATGTTGTTACAGCAATTAGGCGATATCGTCTACAAGTTCCGCACAGACCTAGATCTATGGCAAAAGGCCGATAGTGAAGCAAGAGCGAAATCGGGCCCGAGGGGAAAAGCTGATCCAACCTACATTAGCCAACGGAATGCATTGCAGAACTCGTACAACAACAAACTATCGGAGACAATGCGGTCGGCAAAATATCTCTACGAACAACTGCGACGTTCAGTGCCTGAAGCGAAAAATCCAGAGATGACAGAAGATTCCCCACTAAGTAAAGCCGCGTCCGGTCAAGAGATCAACACTGACAACCTTCGTAAAATCATATATGCCCTGAGTGAAGCTTACCGTAAGGCTTCGGCTGTCTTACCACCTCCATTAGCCGATGAATAGGCCAGATTGCGATGAGAAAAGAATACGATTCTGGTGCAGAAGCGCGAAGGAACTTTGAAGCTACGATGGACAGCTACAAAATCGACTACATCGAGTTGATCGATGAGCATTCGTGCCAGGAGTTTCCCAGCACTTTACCAAACGATCTCCGTCTCGAGGTCCCGCTAAGCCGACTTACGCGGCCGTCGCCAAAACCCCGCTTGTAGGTAACCTCGAATTCTCCAAATAGTTAATGGCACCAGATCGGTATGCCACTCGATAGCTCAGGCCAGAATCTACGTCACGCCTTGGTTCTTGGTGAGTTCCCATCCGCGAGAAACAGGCCTTCCACCGCAGAACCCCAGAGACCGGTTTCGCTATTTGACAACAATTCTCGAGACCCTCCGCGGAGCGGAATCGCCTGCCCTCAGCAAGAGCACCCAATCTCTATCTCCCGAGTGATTCTTACCGGGAGGAGTGAACTCCTGGATCTGCGAATTCGGGTATGTTCCACTGCTGATGGCTTTGTAGGCTCCATTGGATGGATCGAACCATGTGGCATGTGCAGCGTGGCTCAGGACCGCCAAATTGACCCTGATCGTTCGAACCGCCGGAAGATAGATCACAATAACCGATCCGTCGGCAGACTTTGCCGCCAGAGCGTAATCGCATTGGCTGACGGGTGTCTTCAAATCGCAGACGGAACCGCTGCCGGCGACGAGGACGGCGGAATCCTGATCAGGAATCAGGTTCTGCCATGGAAGTGAAAGAAAGAAATCCTTCCAGTGGGTAACTTGCTGAACGCCAACAGTATCAATCCTCTCACGCCAGTCGGGTTTAAATGGCCAAATCTCGGCATTCCCGTAAAAGAGCCCCGTGCCACCGCTCAGCATCGCCCAGTATTCCTCTTTGCGCAGGATGTACGGAATTCCATCATCGGGCGGAACGTCACCGTGATCAAACTCATAGCGCGTCTCCATGAGGAACGTCGGCGCGATGGGTTTCTGGTTATAGCTGTGAAGCGTCTGGATGTATGCAGGGAAATAAGTGTACGTACCATTGAGATCGATGAGCGATCTCCAGGCCGGATCGTCGAAGGATGAACTTGTGGGAGGTTCGAGCTCAAGAGTCTGCAGCTGCCGAGGAGCTGACGCCCTAATTCCTTTTGCGATTGCCTGCACCAGAGCGTCATCGTTCCGAGCGCGCCATGTATGGACAAAGGACCGGATGCCGTCTTTTGCTGCTGCCAGGAGTGCGCCTTCCTCGCTCGCATGCCAGGTTCGAAAATCGTTTCCGTTTATCCAGAGTACATTTGCAAAGCCGCCATAACGACGACCAAGAAAGTGACCATATGCATAGGCAGCTTGAACGCCATTCCTTCGAAGGGTGGGCAGCCAGCCGATTGTTTCCATCGGATCTAGGAACACTGCGAAATGATGCCTCGTCGCGAGCTGAAGCATATGATCGAGTCTGACAAAATAGGCTTCATTCGGTTTGCTCAAATCGTAGAAGTTGTAGTCCGACCCGCCAGGCAGAAAGGCGGTGAACGGCCGGATTCCGTCCGGTGTCACAGCATAGTTGTTTGCTGGATAGTCGTAACCTGCACAGGCAACGTCGATCCATCCCAGTGCGTTGAACCCTTGGGCTTCCCGGTCGGCGAAATAGGATTCGGCTTCCTCTTCCGTGAGCCGGCCCATGAGTCCCTGTGGCGAGTCGGCAACGATCAAGAAAGGCGTGTCATTCTGATCGACAAGATACCTTTTGTTCGCGCTGAGTTTAAGTGGAAACAAAGGATGCTTCGATGCTGGGGGGGCCTGAGTCCGCTGGGCGAAAAGTGTCAGACCGGTGATGGCAATGAATAGAGATACGATAGCGGCACTCGTAGGGTTCAATCTCCCTGACTGCCTCGTGGCTACTGTACCTCCCTGACTTGGCGCTGGAGTCAGAAACCTCTTCACGCGACGGCGCGTGACCCTGACCTTCGGGATGCGAGCAGACCACAGCACGCAGGTCGTCCAGGGCTGTCCTAAGCGGAGTCGAGGAATCTCCTTTTTTGAGGCGAGGTAATGCGAGACGCTCGGCATTTTACTGGCCATTCGGAAACAGCATACTCCGGAGGGCGCGGAGAAGGGGCAGCGTTCGTTGTACCCCAGATCCCAGAAGCGGAACCTCCAGCCCATCGAACAAACATCGCTCACCTGGGCTCCGGGATCTGGGCCGCCAAAACCTGATCCGCCTGATCTTGTTGTGTTTTCCATGATATGACCCATTTATGCCAGACCTGCTGAGGATACTTTTCGTGGCCCTCAGTCGCTGTGTAAAGTCTCGCCGCAACCTCTTTTTGGAAAACCTCGCTCTGCGGCAGCAACTCGCGACCCTGGCGCGGCGCCATCTGCAGCCACGGAGATGGAAAACACCTTGCGCGAGACGGTCCGCTCGATCGACCCGCAGTTGCCGTTTTCTCAATTGCAAACGATGGCGCACGCCGTGTCCGACAGTGAGGCCCCGCGCCGATTCAATACAACGGTCACCTCCGTCTTTGCTTTTTCGGCGGTGCTGGTCGCGATGTGCGGCATTTACAGCGTGGTCGCTTTCTCCGGTGCTTCGTGTACCTGACTTTTGACGATCCCAGTATTCTGGCGGCTGCCAGTCGCGACCCCAATGGCTCATCTGAAGCTTGGCTGAAATCTCGCAAATTTAATACAATCTATTTAAATCGCAACAATGATTCCGCGTTGGGCGACCCCCAGAATTGAGCAGGCGTTAAAGACACAGGCTGCCGTGGCCATCATTGGGCCGCGGCAGGCGGGAAAGACAACCTTGGCGCGGAGCATAGCCGATTCCCGGCCCGGTGCTCTCTATCTCGATCTCGAATCCAGAGAGGATCGGGACAAACTTGCCGACCCGGTACTCTTTCTGCGCCAATTTGAGCGCAACCTCGTCGTTCTCGACGAGATCCATCCGGCTCCCGAGATTCTCGGCACGCTGCGCGGTCTTATCGACCGGTGCCGGCCGTGGTGGGCACGGCAATGAACGGCAACGGCGGGAGCGCAAGGGCGCGGCCCTTGCCCACCAACTCGAGAAACTCGAGCGGCTCGCCGCCGTTGGTGGCAATGGCGGCAATGGCTTTGCCGGCGTCAATTGCGCTGCCCCCGCCAAGCGAGAGGATGACATCGCAGTTAGCGTTCTGCGCGCGCCGCGCTCCCTCGCGGACCAGGTCGACCGTCGGCTCGCCGGGCACGGTGAAGGTTTGGGCTGAAAGTGCCGAGACAAACGATGCCGCTCGCTCCGCGGAGGCGCCGGTGACTACCAGCGGGCGGGCGCCGAATGTGGAAACCAGTTCAGGGAGGGTGGCCGCTGTTCCCTCGCCGAAGACAACGCGCGTTGCGGTGGCAAATTCGAAGCGCACGGTTCTACCAGCCCTGGGGATCGGGGAAGACGGCGTTGTACTTCACGCTTTGGCGCGGCTCGGCCATCATGGGCGCGACCGCATCGCGCCACCTGGCGTAGTGCGCTGTCTCTCTATGTGCGGCCTGTGCTTCGGGCGTGCGGTAGACCTCGATTAGCACGAAGCGTGTGGCATCGTCCTGCTGCTCGACCACGTCGAAGCGCGCAATACCGGGTTCCTGAAAGCTGGAGCGGGCGTTTTCGATGGTAGCCTGCCTGAAGTCGGCTACCGACTCGGGTTTGACATGCACGTGCACGTGAACGATAAGCATCGGAGCTGCCTCCGATCCTTATCCTACTGCGATGCGCTCTTCCCGCCTTAGCCGAAAGAACAAAGACGCAGCGAAGGTGGGGCACCCGCCCTTGGCCCTAGGAATGGCTGTCATTCGGTTCTTCTTCGTGAGGTAGCTCGTCCTTCGGAGTTACCTCCGGTTTGTTTGAATGTAAGTCTCGAGGAGCACGAGCTATTGCGAAAAGCTGAACTCAGCAAAGAGGCTGATTCAGAGAACTACCTCGGAGGCTCCTCAGAGACGATATGTATTACATCGGACTGGACGTGCACAAGAAGTCGATCAGTTATTGTGTGAAGGACGCAACTGGGCTACTTCGCTGAGTTGATGTCGACCAACGAAGAGGCCAGCCAGAGTATCCGGCCGCTACTCAGGCCTTGCCGGGAACAGATCGACCGATCGATCAGGCTGGACACAACTCTGCTTCGATCGCTGGAACGGGATCCGCTGCTGAGCGACAGACTCAAACGGTTGAGAACCATTCCCGGGGTTGGTTCGATCACGGCGCTGACCTGGGCTCTGGAGGTCGGAGATACTTCCCGCTTCCGGTCGATCAAGCAGGCTACCGTGCCAACTTCCGAGTTGACCTCGAGCCCTCGGGCGTAGACAATGCGCCGCCGGCCTTGAGGGCCCGAGGCGATTTGGGCGTTCTTCGCAAGCTAGCGATTGTTCTCAAACCGAGGCGTCTTCGCGCCTGGTGGAGCGCACTTCTTCCTTAATGCGTTGCACGTGACCGCGGCCTAGAGCCTTGACTTCGCAGCCAAGTTCAAAGTAGCGGCGGATATCAGCGTCCTGAAGAATGCCAAAGCAATCTATCACGCCAATCGGTCCCCCGGCCCATCGGACGACATCGTCTGGCTTGAGTAGCCGATAGGGCGCATGCCGGACGGCGAGCACGAGCGCCTCCACTCCTCGCAGGGCTTCCACAAGGTCCTTCTGCACGCGAATTTTGCAAAGGTCTTCCTGGCCACGGAAGAACCTCGACCACGATTGTCCCGGCGCCGGATAGGTATCCTGATTCTCCAGTTCATACCAATGATCGACGTAGGGATCGTGGACGCTGACTTCCGCGCCCATCTCCGTCAGCTTGCGCGCTACCAGTTCACTGCCGCTATAACGCGTGTCGCCTACGTCTTCCCGGTAGCTTGCACCCGCCAGCAGAATGCGTGCCCCGGCGATGTATCGGCCCATGTTGCGTAATGCGTCGCGCGTGAGTTCAGCCACATGAAGACCGCGCGTGTCGTTGACGTCGATCGCGGCAGTGCTGATCTTGAAGATATTGTCGGCGTCCTCAAAGCCCAGGATATGACCGTACGCCCAATAGCCCAGGCCGCCGTCCTTGGGCAAACAGTAACCGCCAATACCCGGGCCGGGAAAGATGATGTTGCTGTGCGTGGGCCGCACTTTGATGGCGTTGACCACTTTGATCAGATCCACACCGTTGCGCTCCGCGAACATCGACCACTCGTTCAGGAAAGCCAGAATAGTAGCTCGATAGGAGTTTTCAACGATCTTAGTGGTCTCTGACTCGATGGGCCGATCCAATACGGTGAGCGGGTATTCCTCGACGTTGAGCACCTCGCTCAAGAACTTGATCACCCGGCTTTTGGCCTCGCCGTTGCAACCCGAACACACCCGCCAGAAATCGCGAATGCTTTTCACGTATTCCCGGCCCGGCATGACACGCTCGAAACTATGCGCCAGAACCGGCTCGCTTGCGATGCCGCGGGCGCGGAAGGCCCTCTTTAGAATCGGGAGCGCCACAATCTCCGTGGTGCCCGGGGCCACGGTGGTTTCGATCAGCACCAGGCAGTGCGGGGCGATCTTCTCGCCGATGGTCTTGAGAGTGGCTTCCAGCGCCGCCATTTCGGCCTCACCGGTCTTCATCGTGCCCAGATGGCGCTTGGTATAGTCGCACTGCACGTCAACTACAACGCAGTCCGCCAGAGCCAAGCAGTCGGGGTTGAAGGTAGCCGTGAGCGTCTTTTTCTCCAGAACGCAACGGGCGATCATCGGGTCTACTTCCGGATCTTCCGACTTGACAGGTGAGTGACCGCGGTTCAACAACGGCGTTTTCCAATAGCTGCGCGCGCTCGGCCGCTGGCATCCGATTACGAATTTGTTGGAGCGGCCGTTCTTTTTATCCACCGTATCCGCAACAATGGCGGCCATGACGGCACCCACAAAACCAAGGCCCATTACCACTACGACCTCTTGGTCCTGCTTGTGGGCGGCAACTGCCAGCGCACTGACCCGTTCGAATTCGACCGCGTAATCTGCCTTGCCTGGCAAGGCGAACTGCTCACCGCTTGGACTTAAGGAGTATTCAGGCATGATCAACCTTTCGCAGAAGTGCAGGGAACGACGCTCTCTTGCGCACAGCAATCCGAGGCCATTCCACCTGCTTTAATATTCGATTTGATTTTAAGCCCTGAGCGCCTGCCGCCGCTGCAAGGCTTCATTGTCACGGAGAGCGTGCATCTGAGTTCGGGGCGGTTGGTCGCCAATCCGGACATCCTCATTTTCGGTTTATGCCCAGATTGCTGGTGAATCACGAACTGATGCGATCCAAGTTGGAACTAGGGTCGACCCCTCGCCACCCTATGCAGTCAGCGCTGACGGTAACAGTGCGCTATGCATTTACAGTGCCTTGATCTTGATGTTCCGAAACCAGATCTTCACTCCCGGATCCTCTTTCGGCTTGGTACCGAGATACTCTCTTCATTTGCACATTCCTGGTTGCATTCGGAGCAAAACCCCTTTAAGATGCGTCAATTGAAGGAAATGCCTCTCGCGGTCTCCAGCACGACCGATTCGCTGCCCGCGCCGGCCCCGGCTACCCCACGCCAGCGCGTGGGCAAGCTGTGCGTCGCCGTCCAGGGCGCCACGCCAGCCGAGCTCATTGCCCGCGCCGACGCCGCACTTAAAGACTCTGTTTTTATCGAGTTCCGTCTCGATCATCTGCCCAAGCCCGCCCTCGCCCTGCCCGAGCTCAAGGCCTTCCTGACCCGGCGGCGCGACATCACATCCATCGTCACCTGCCGCCGCAAGTCCTTTGGTGGCAAGTTCACGGGCTCCCTGAACTCCGAGCTCGACATCCTCCTCAAGGCCGCCCAAACGGGCTGCCACATCGTCGATCTCGAAGTCGAGGCGGCCGAGCAGTGTACCCGGCCGCAACTGGCCAAGTTCCGCGCTGCTCTCCGCGCTGCCGGCACGTCTCTCCTTATTAGTTCGCACGACTTTACCCGCACACGCCGCCCCGAGGGCCTCAATCAGACCGCCCAGCGCATTGCCGCCTACGAACCCGAATTCGTCAAAGTCGTCACCACGGCCCGCAACCTCGCCGATAACCTCTCCGTGCTGCAGATGATCGAGGACCAGTCCCTCACTGCACACGTGGTGGGTATCGCCATGGGCGAGGAGGGCCTCATCAGCCGGGTTCTCAGCCTGCGCGACGGCGCCGCCTTCACCTTTGCCTCGGCAGCCGACGGAGCCGAGACCGCTCCCGGCCAGGTCTCCGCGCGCACGCTCCTCGACCTCTACCGCCTGGAACAGATCGACCAGGCCACTCGCATCTTTGGTGTGGCCGGCAATCCCATTGCCCACTCCCTTTCGCCGCTCATGCACGCCACGGCCTTCCGCCGCGAAAACGTCAACGCCATCATGCTTCCGCTCAAGGTGCGCACACTTGACGACCTGCTCACCGTCGTGCGCGACCTGCCGCTGGACGGCGTCGCTGTCACCATGCCGCTGAAGCAGGAGGTTCTGCCGCACCTGGCCAACATGGACCCGCTCACCGCCCGCATCGGCGCCTGCAACACGCTCCGCACCGGCGCCGACGGCAAGCTCTACGGCTTCAATACCGACGTGGCCGGCGTGGTCCGCCCGCTCGAAAGGCGTATGCGTCTTCAGGGCGCGCGCATCCTCGTCCTCGGCGCGGGCGGCGCCGCCCGTGCCGCCGTCTTCGGCCTTGTCGAGCAGGGCGCCGACGTCTACATCGTCAATCGCACTCACGAGCGCGCCGTCGCCCTCGCGCGCAAGGCGAAAGCTCACGTCCTCCGCCAGAGTCTGCTGGCAAAGACCCGCTTCGACGCCATCATCAACACCACGCCCTGCGGCATGACCGGAATCAAACAGCAGCTCCCGGTCAAAGAGGATGAACTCAACGCCTCGCTCATCTTCGATACGGTCTACACCCCACTCGAAACTCCACTCCTCAAGCTGGCCAAGGCGCGCGGCATCGCTACCATCGGCGGCCTTGAGATGTTCGTTCAGCAGGGCGCGCGCCAATTCGAAATCTGGACCGGCAAGCCCGCCCCTGAGAACGAGATGCTCCGCGTGGTCGAGCTCGAACTCCACCGCCATCCTCAATAAGAGGTGGGTGCCCCATCTTCGGTCGTGACGATTCGAAGTCCGTGGGGTGGCTGGACGAGCGAAGGGTGGGATCGAAAAGGTCGATTGCGAGGGCGGTTTCTTGCGCGGGCGCTTGCAGCGCGGTAAATCAAGGCAAATGTTCGCATTTATGGTGCGGGAACCCCCTCAAATGTTCGCTTAAAAGGTGTCATTTGGTGGCCAAATGGTCGCTTGAGAGGTTGCATTTTGCGGGGACATGCAGTCAAGTCCGGATTTTTCTGTAGATTGGTTCTCCTCGGGGTTTTGGTTGCGAAGGCAAGTGCGCGGAGGGCGTAGCCCGGAGCGCACTTGCCTTCAGGCGGCGGCCGAGGCCATGGCTTGC